>Ga0187847_10000007_pt1 | contig 256790 bp, 210 predicted proteins | sample June2016WEW_4_10_FD_132458 | JGI IMG/M metagenome (GOLD analysis project Ga0187847, IMG submission 132458) | Peatland microbial communities from SPRUCE experiment site at the Marcell Experimental Forest, Minnesota, USA - June2016WEW_4_10 | ecosystem: Environmental > Terrestrial > Soil >...
GCCAGATACTGTTGGCATGCTTCTTCGGTAGCAAACTTCGATTGAAACTCCTGAAGGTTTTTGGGAAATCCCGGCCGAGGCACTCGCTCATCCTACCTGTTGTGGCTTGCTGAAACAACCGGACAAGCAGAAGCTAGCTAGCAGGAGTAACAATCATGGGTAGAGTGGCGAGCGTGCTTCAATGGCCCCGCCGTAAGACATAAACTACGTTCAGAGACCGCGGTAGACGTATACCCGCCCTTACCCTCTGTGATTCTCCGCTCGAAATCGACGGTTTCGATGGCAGAGTCCATTCTGTGACGCCGGTCACGGCATTTCGTTATTGTGGCCGCTACTATCGTTTCCGCACGTGCAGCCATTGATGGAGGTTCTCTGGTGTCGGTTAATGCTCCCACCGCGATTGCCGGCCGCAAGTTTCAATCATTAGATGGACTGCGCGCAATGGCAATTATCCTCGTTTTCTTCTGTCACATGCAGAGCCACATTCCCGCCGTTAACCTCGCCACCACACGCGTAAATCAATACCTTGGCATCGGCTGGATCGGAGTAGACCTCTTCTTCGTGCTTTCCGGATTCCTCATCACCGGCATTCTGCTGGACACGCGCGAAGCGAGCAACTACTTCACAGGTTTCTATACGAGGCGCATTCTACGGATATTTCCGCTCTACTACCTGGTCCTCACAGCCGTCATCGTTGCGGAAATTCAACTCGACAACTCCGAGGTCACGGCCGCGCTTCCTTTGCCTGAGGACCGCTGGCTCTACTTCAGCTACTTGACCAACTGGATTGTTCTGTGGAAAGACCACTGGGGACCGCACTATACCAACTATCTAGCGCACTTCTGGTCACTTGCTGTTGAGGAGCAGTTCTACCTTGTCTGGCCTTTCATCGTCTGGCTGGTTCGACCACGAACCTTGCCCTGGATCGCCGGTGCTCTGGCTGCGCTGGCTGCGATAATTCGTTTGGCCTGGGTCGCGCACAGCGGCGGCCAGGTGGCCATCGCACTTGCCACAATCAGCAGACTAGACGCGCTCTTCATCGGAGCGCTCTGCGCATTTCTCTTCCGCGACACCGGACGTTTGCTAAGAGTTCGTAAGTACCTTCCATGGATCGCGAGCGTGGGAATTGGTTCATTCCTGCTCGCCTTCTCCGGCATACTGTTTTTCCCGCAGGCGGCTGCGCTAGTGCTCTATAACTCGTTTCCCGGCGCCCACACGCTGGATGAAGCAATCACGCTGTTCGCAGAATGTGGTGGATATACTCTGCTCGCGCTGGGATTTGGTGCACTGGTACTTCTTGCCGCACACACGGAAGCCGAGAGCACATGGATGCAGAAATTTCTTAAATCACGATTGCTTGCGCCGATCGGCACCTACAGTTATGGGATCTATGTATTTCACGTCCCGATTATCGGGGCAGCATCGATCTTCGTCTATCCCAAGATCGTTAGGGGAATCAACTCTGCTGGAGAAGCCCTGTTCAATGAGGGTGCATACATTGTCGTGCTCGCTGCGGTCACTTTCTCCATTTCGGCATTGAGCTATGAGTTCTTTGAAAAAAAGATTCTACGCTTTAAGCGCCATTTTGAGGCGAAGTATGCTCCTGCATACTACGCGGCAATTCCGAGCGAGCACGTCGTCGCACAGGAGACATCGGCTTCATAGAAGGAGCCTGCAGACAGTGCCCGATGAATCAATCATAGCTGAGGTGGATATCAAGCTAAGGCGAAAACTGGAGGTCTATTTCTCCCCGATGCATCAGGTGATAACAGCAGGGCACTCAGGAACCAACGGTTCGACTACGATTTCACATTGAGTGGATGATGGCAAGCCAGCACGAATAGGGGCTCTTCAAGCGCAGGAAGGCCTTTCGAGCAGGGCAGGAAAGAAATCCTGCCGGGAAACTCTGTATGCTCTTGATATTCCACAACCATCAATCTGTGGCTGTCTCATTCCCGTAGGCCAAGGCGGCGGCACAAGCCCGGCGTCAAGACGACGAGATGCATGTTCTGCTGGACCTATAATAAGAGCCCGAGAGCCCGTGTCGCTCGTTGGGAGTTCATGGCTGGCGCCTGAAGGAATTTTTCACCTGTGGTCCTTTTCCTTGTTTTCTTGATTAAGGCGCGAGCTTGAAGACCGTACCGTATCCGTGGACTCCGCCATAGGCGGTCGTGCCGTATAGGTTGCCCTTGGTGTCGCGCACCAAGCCTGCCATCGGAGTGTTGCCGTCACCGCCGTTTCCGGCGAAGCTGTAGAGCACACTGAAGATCCCAGTGGCATTGACCTCGAACACCGTGCCATAACCATAGGTGCCTCCATAGGCAGTTGTGCCATAGAGGTTTCCGTCTGCGTCCAGGACCAAATTTTCGTTCCACGGTTCGTCACCGTCTACTCCTCCGGTGAAACCATAAAGTACCGTCTCTTGGCCGGTCTCAGAAATCCTGAAAACAACTCCTCCCCCGGCGGAATACCGAGTCGTGCCGAAGAGGTTGCCCGCCGTGTCGCGTACCACGCCACCGGAGGGATTTGCGCCGTCACCCTCTGTTCCAGTGAAAGTATGCAGCAGAGTTTCTGCCCCGGTAGTTTCCAGCTTGAAGACCACTCCGCAGCCTACAGTGTATCCGCCGCTGCAGCTGTCCAGGCCGCCCTCATAGGCTGTGCCGTAAAGGTTGCCAGCTGCATCCCGCACTACAGCTGCATAAGGATTTGCACCGTCCACGCCAGTCCCCGGAAAGTTATGCAACACGGTCTCCTTGCCGGTTGGGCTCACCTCGAACACAGTCCCGTAGCCGAAGGCGCCACCCTCAAACGTTGTTCCATAAAGGTTGCCCTTCGTGTCTCGCACTAAACCTGCACAAGGATAGGCGCCGTCCCCACCCCCGGTGAAACTGTAGAGAACAGTTTTGTTTCCCGCGGCATCGATTTGGAACACCACCCCGAAGTTGTGGAGGCCGCCATAGATCGTTGTGCCATACAAGGTTCCTTTTGCGTCCCGTAGCAGGCTGGCGTAGGGATAGGCGCCATCCCCAGCAGTATCGGTAAAACTGTAGAGCACGGTTTCGATGCCGGCAGACTCGAGTTCGAACACAGTTCCGTAGTTGTGGGCGCCCCCTTGACTGGTCGTTCCATACAAGTTGCCTTTTGCATCTAGGGCTAATCCGGCCACTGGATAGCTGCCGTCATCCCCGCCGGCAAACGAATGCAGCACGCTATATTTCTGGGCGTTTGCCGGACCGCTGACAACGATCGAAAATACAAGCCAGAGCGCCCCAGCAAATGCAGCACTTAGGGCTTGCCTGTGTAGTCCACAGCTCGAGCGACTCGACTGCCTCCGCTTATCAATGCGCCTATGCCCGTTCACGAGGTTCTCCATATGTCTCGGCCGCTCTATTCGTTGATTTCCCAGACGCTATGCTCGCTCGGGCGGGAGGTGGCTCGGACGCGCCGTCTTTGCCCGCAGCCGCCCCCTAACGTTCGGCCAGTCGCGCAAGATAGCGTAAGCGATGAAGTCGCGACAAACTGTGATCAGGGTCACCAGCCAATGTGTGGTTGTGCCAGAGTAGCAATTCGAAGATCTTCTCATGGCTCTCCCGCTACCATTGTCGAACGGAAGGCGGCAGGGAAGAGCCGCTATCGGATTGCGTCCGCACCGGAAGATCTATCCAACTGGCGCGGAGTAAACTCCAAGACCACAATTCCGTCAAAGGTGCCTAACACACGTTCGTTGTGGGTTCTTGAAGCGATGGACTCGATAAAATGCAGTGTTTCGTAGGAAGCCACAAATCCCATCGCCAGAAAGCGTTGCTGACGACGCGCCGGAGCTTGCAAGAAGGTCGAAACAATGCCCATAGCGTCCCCATTGAGCGCCCGCGGTAGCCCCACAACTGGCACGCTCAATCCGTAATACGTAAGGGGTGCAAAAAGCCCGCTGTCTTTCACCGCCGCACCAACTGGAATGGGCTCTACATCGGCCTCCGGGAAATCGCTGCAGATGAGCACGGGAGCGCTGTCGACAGAAGCGCTCTTCTCAGCGGATTCCAGTGCGTACTTCCATGTATAGCCGTGAAGCCTGGCCACCGGAGAGTTGAAATACGGGTAGGCAACGCTCGCTACGACTACAACACAGAACAGCGATCGTAGAGCACGGGAATCAATCCGGTTGACGAGCCAAGCCCAGCAGAGCGCGGTTCCCGGAACCGCGACTAGTCGGTAGCGAGGCACGAAAACGTGGATCGACGTTTCTACGCTTACGCCATAGACGATCAGAATTGGGATGAAGGCTGATAAGGCGCAAAGCAACGTACACCAGCCGTCGAAACGCTTTTGCAGATCAAGTCGACGCGTAGCCGCGGCGACAAGAACGGTGCCTACGAAGATGTAGGCCAGCCACTCTGGCGCCAGAGTCCACCACAGATCGGCCCACTTCGGAGCATCGTCGAAGACGTGGGTGCCACGAGTGTGGAACATCGCCTGCAAAACGGGAATGACCGGTAGGAATACTAGAGTGAAGGCCGCAAGCGCAATACTACCCTGCCGCCATAGAGCTTTGCGGTCGCCATTCTTGACAGCGACGAAGCAAATGGCGAGGGCCGGCAGGATGACCGTGAACAGGAACTGGAGGTGACCGATGCCTGCAGCTAAGACACCGAACAGGGCCGCCAGCCAATTCGAATTGTTGTGCCGCAAGTGAACCAGGACAAGAATCGACGCGTTGATAGCCAAGGCAGCAAAGGCGTAGGGCCGAACGTCAATGGCTGCAAAAATGACAATGGGGTGAAGACAGAAGACGACGGTAGCGATGACAGCAATATCTCGATCGAACAACTCGTGCGCGGCACGATACAGCAGACACACCGCACCCAGCATGGCAAGTATGGAAGGAATTCTGAGCGCGATCTCACTTGTTCCCAGGGCTTTACTCCCGAGCCAGAGAATGTATGGATAAACAGGCACGATGGGCCAAGCCATGCGAGAATATATTTTTGAGAAGCCCGCTTTGATCACGAAAAACGAGTGTGTCTCATCCAGCCATAAGGGTGCGCGGATGGCAACGAACCAGACAGAAACGGACACAGCAACTGCTAAGGCGTAGATCGCAAAAAGCATGCGGCCCACGACCGAAGCGAGCCTCGAAGGCGACGCCTCGTTTCTCGGGAGTCCTTCGATTTGAGCATCTGCAACAGTGTCGGACATTTCGATCGGCATGGGGTAGGAATGCAAGCGAAGTTCCATCTGCCGAACCGCACAAGACCATTTCGATTCAAGCTACTAAGTGCTAGTCCGGATGCGTTTCCGGCCCGCGTTTGCGCGATTTCGCCACTAGCAACGGGTCAATGCACGCGCATCTTGATCGCCGCTGCAGGTTAAGCGCTGCAATCCAACTCATGGCGAAATTTCCGGAATCGAGCAAATTGTCTGCTCCTTCGCGAATACAACCTAGGCAGAAGGAAATGCCGCAGTGCCAATGCTTTCCGGCGGCAAACCCAACGATCGCAGAGCACGCCCTCACTCGGCGTCGAGGCACTCTCACACCCGGCCTCAAAAGGATTATCTCGGTTCTTTGGATAATGGTAACTGAAATGCGAGGGATCCATTCAACTCGCAGCGCAATACTCGACCGAGATTGTGCCGATCCTGAGGACGCTATTCTGCTGGGCATAAAATTCTGAGTATGGAATTTTCCGACACGAAGGCCTATCCGCTTGTCCGGGCGACGTTTATTCTGTTGGTATTGCTTAGCGCTTTGTTTGCCGGATTGCACACGGTCGCCGACGCCGACATGGGTTGGCAGTTGGCAACCGGACGCTACGTAGTTCAGCACCACGCGATTCCCCGCACGGACGTTCTGTCGTTGACTTCGGCTGGAAAACCTTGGATGTATCCGCCCTTTGCAGGGGTAATGCTTTATCTCACATACGGTATGTTCGGCTATGCCGGGTTGAGTTGGTTTTGCGCGCTGGCGTGTCTGGCGGTTGTGGCTTACCTGATGCGGCGCGGAGACATGGGCAGTGCGCTGCTAGCGATGCTGGCGGCGCAATCGATTGCCGCGCGGACCGCTCCCCGGGCGGATCTGTTCAGTACCGTCTTCTTTGCGCTCTTTCTTGGCGAACTCTGGTCTTACCACCTGGGACGGCGGGCGCGTCCGTGGCTGCTGCCCATAGTGATGCTGTTGTGGGTGAATTTGCATCCTGGGTTTATCGCGGGACTGGGAGCAATTGGCGCGTACTTGTTGGTCGAGGTCGCAGATTTGCTGTTTGCTTCGCGGCGACAGGCGATACTTCCGCGGTTGCGGCGGGTTTGGCCGTGGCTGGCGGCTTGCGCGGCGGCCACCTTGGTGAATCCCTGGGGCGCGCGAATTTATGTGGCCTCGGTGACCCTGTCGGGGTTGGGGACTCCGACGCGGGGGAAACTCAACAGCAACACGTTTATCGACGAGTATCAGAGGGTGCCGATTTCACGCTCTTTGCTCTACCAACTGATTGATGTCCGGCACATGGAGAATGGTTTTACCTGGTTGTTGCTGGTGGCGGTGATCATCGTCGGTCTCTTCCTGTGGAAACGGCAGGTGGGGAGTGCGGTGATCGCCCTGGTTGCGCTTGATTTGGGAGTGACGCACGCGCGCTATATAGGGCTGTTTGTGATAACAATCGCTACGATTGGTGGCCCCCTGCTCAGTGAAAGCTTCGCCCGGAATGGCAGCGATAGCTCCGGGCGCGGGAAAGATACAACATTGTTTCGCGTGCCTGAAGCCGCCGCCATTCTGCTAACGGTTGCTTGCTGTGGGGTCGCTTTGCTGCATGTCGCCGACTTTGTTTCCAGTCGCACTTACGTGGTTTTCAATTCCGACTGGAGGTTTGGCGCGGGAGAATCGTCGTGGTTTCCGGAGCGGGCTACAGCTTTCATCCGCGACGAAGCGTTGCCAGGAAATGTTTTTGAAGAGTACGCGCTGGGCGGGTATGCGGCGTGGACGTTGGGACCACAGTACCCCGACTTCATTGATGGACGCGGAGACCGACTCAGCCCCGATCTTGTGGTGGAGCAGCGCTCACTCTATCGGGAGAGCCCGGATTCGAAGTTGTGGCAAGCGGAAGCGGACCGGTGGAATCTGAATGTACTGCTGGTCGCTACTTCTGGATTCCGCGGGTTACAGAAGATGGATCCATTCGTGTTTTGTAGGAGTGCAAACTGGCGTCTGGTATACATGGATGATGTATCGCTGGTGTTTCTGCGCAACACGCCACCGAACCGTCCCTGGATTGACCGCTTGCAGATCGACTGCCGAACACAGCCTCTTTCGCCACCAGGTCAGGCCTCGCGTCCGCGGCTTTACGATTTCTATTTGAATTCGGGCGCGCTGTTTTTCGAATTGCGACGCGATCGAGAGTCGGAAGGCTCGCTGCGCCGCGCTTCCACGCTATATCCGGAAGATCCGAATACTCATTTGCTGCTCGCGTCGTTGTATCAGCGGCAGCAGCGTTACAGAGACGCGGAGCAAGAATATCGGGCTTCGCTAGCGCGCAATGAGAACAGCGGGGCCTTGTTCTCTTTAGGATTGCTCTATGCGGGTGAGGGTCGCAACCAAGAGGCGAGCGAGGTTATCGAACGCGCTGCCGGGCAATCCACCGAGCCGCTCGATATGTATATAGCTCTGGGAAGAATTCAGCTTGCACAGAATCATCCCGAACAGGGGCTGGCTGCCTTCGCCGAGGCCGAGAAGCACAGTCCGTTTCGCAACGGCGGCGAATCATTGGCTCCAGAACTTTACGCCGAGATTGCGGAAGGAAACTCGGAAGCGCATCGTCTACTTGGACAGTGGCCGGAAGCGATTGCTTTTCAGCAGGATGCGGCACGCCGAACCCCCATGGTTGCGAGCCGCTGGAACCGGCTCGCCGATCTTTACGAAGCAACCGGACAGATGCGGCTGGCTGGCGAGGCGCGACAAAGGGGGATCGGGTTGCAGGCGCATGATTCGGGGACTTATTGAAGCGGGAGTGAGAGAGGACGGAGACGTTGCGCGAAGTCGGCGAGATTCCACTAGTAGCAAGTTTGCGCCAGAGGCCCATTTTGCTAGGCTCGTTGCTGGTCCTGGGTACTTTGCTGCTTTACGGGCGAGTCGCGCACGATCAGTTTCTTGTCTTTGACGACAACCCATATGTGGTCAAGAACGTTCACGTCAGCACCGGCTTGGATTTTGGCAATGTGGTGTGGGCTTTCACCAATTTTTGGGAGGCGAACTGGCATCCGCTGACGTGGATCTCGCACATGGCGGATTGTCAAGTGTTCGGATTGAATTCCGGACCTCATCACCTGGTCAATCTTGCACTGCATGCGATTAACATCCTCGTTTTGTTTTGGCTATTGCGTAAGGCGACCGGCGCGGTGTGGCGCAGCTGTTTCGTGGCAGCGCTGTTTGCCGTACACCCTCTAAATGTCGAAACCGTTGCCTGGGTGGCGCAACGAAAAAGCCTGCTAAGTACTCTTTTTTCTCTACTCGCGATTGGCGCATATGGATGGTACAGCCGGCGGCCTAACTGGAAGCGGTACCTGGTCGTGGCGGCGATCTTTGCGTTGGCGCTGCTCTCGAAACCGATGGCGGTCAGCCTGCCCTTTGTCTTGCTCCTTCTAGACTACTGGCCGTTGGAACGATATGCGGATATCTCATTTCGGCTTCGCTGGATGCGATTGTCGCTGGAGAAGATTCCACTGCTATTGATGAGCGTGGCTAGTTCCATAGTAACCGTAGTTGCGCAGCGTTCTGGAGGCGCGCTTGCGGACTCATCGGCATTACCGCTCTCCCTCCGCACGGGGAATGCCCTCGTATCGTACCTAACGTACATCGGCAAGACTGTCTGGCCGGTGAAACTGTCCGTTTTTTATCCGCACCCGGAGCGGTCCCTGGCATGGTCGGACGTCGCCGCGGCTGCGCTTCTACTGGTTGCGATCACTGGCCTGACCCTGTATTTTCGGTGGGCTCGCTACCTTGCCGCGGGATGGCTTATCTTTGTTGTAACGTTGATTCCGGTCATCGGAATCGTCCAGGTCGGGCGCCAAGCCATGGCGGACCGTTATGCTTATGTTCCGTGTATCGGGCTTTTCATCATCGTTGCTTGGGTCTTATGCGACTTTGCTTATGCTGCAGGCATTCCTCGGGCTGTAGCGGCGCTGATTGCGCTAGGCATGGTTATGGCATTGGCGGGGGCAACGGCGCGCTATCTACCGTATTGGGAAAATGGCGTGAAATTGCTTCAACATGCCGCGCTAGTCGCCGGCCGGCCGGACCCTGGGATTGAAGAGGCGCTTGCGGATGCGCTGGTTTCGGCGGGCAGGTACGACGAGGCGTATCGGCACTACGGAGAAACCTGCGTATTACTTCCCGGAGACGCATTTTGTCATTACAATATGGCGGAGATTTTATTCAACCGGCATCAGCTTCGCGACGCACTGGAACAGTATCAGCTGGCGTTGAGCCTCACCGACAGACCAGACATAGAGCTGTCGTGCTTGATTAATTCTGCCGAGATACTGCTGGATCTCGGCGATTACCAAACCGCGCAGATGCGATTGTCGGCGGCCTTGCGGATGGACCCCAACAATAGAGCGGCGCTGCAACTCCGCGAGCGGGCGTTTAGGCGGCAATAGCGGCAAGGATTAGCGAGCCCCTGGCTATGCCCTCATATTCAACAGCATGGGTATCCGCAATGCCATCATGTGACCTGCGTCACGCTTCCGAGTGACGTAGACCGCTGCCCGCATTGCGGGTCACATTTAAGGTGAATACGAAAAGTCGGCGTGCGCAGAACCAGCTCACTCCGCGAAAAGACTATCGCCGCCTTGATGTCGGGCAGAGATCCTTGGCGCGGCAAAAATACGAGGGAATAGGCATGGAGAAGGAACCCACAGCGCAACCAGTTCCGGTATCGGAAGCTTCAGGACCGGCAGCTTCGGGACCGGCAAACGCGGGGTCGGCCTGGCAGGCAAAGCAAGTCTACGTAATGGCGGTAATCAGCCTCGCGGTAGGATTGGCAATTGGATACCTGTTTCGCGGGTCACAGTCCGCCGCGACGCCTGTACCGCCGGGGCCCGCCGCTCAATCTTCTCCCTCCGCCGGTGACATGGGCGGGCAGATGCCGAGTCTGGACCAGATGAGAGCGATGGCCGAGAAGAAGGCGGAGCCGCTGCTGGAGAAGCTGAAGAGCGATCCCACCAATAAAGACCTTCTGGTTCAGGTGGGCAATATTTATGAAGCCACGCACCGTTTCAAGGATGCGGCAGGCTACTACGACCGGGCATTGCAAGTCGATCCGAAGAATGTTCCGCTGCGCACGCGTATGGCTTCGTGCCTCTACTACGACGGCGATGTGGATGGTGCGATCAGCCAATTGCAACAGTCGCTGAAGGATAGTCCCAAGGATGCCAACTCGTTGTTTAACCTGGGCATGATCAAGTGGCAGGGCAAACAGGATGGCAAGGGAGCCGTGGCGACGTGGCAACAGTTGCTCAAGTCGAATCCGCAATTGAGCGCAGACCGCAAGGCGCAGGTGCAGAAATTGATGGCGGACGCGCAGATGCAGGGCAAGAGCTAGGTCGCCAATACTGGAACAGGTTTCATGAACTGGGGACGGGCGACTCGCCCAGCTAGCCAGCAGGACCGGATCTTTGAGGAGCAAACAGCAAATGACGGATACAAATCGAGCAACTTCTATCGAGCAATGGACGAGCGTACAGGCATACGTATTGGCGGTCATTTGCCTGCTGGTGGGCATCGCCGGCGGCTGGTTCATTCGCGGGTCGCAGAGTCCCGCGACGGCTGCGACCGAAACAGCAAGCGCACCCGCTCAGTCTGCCGCGATGGGAACACAAGCGCAGGGCGCGCCAACGCCAACTCCGGCAGAGCTGCAGAAAATGGCCGACACCCAGGCTGGGCCGATGATCGAAAAGCTCAAGGCAGACCCCAACAACCTGGAGCTTCTGCAAGGCATCGGGAACGTCTATTACGACGCCCAGCAGTTCCCGACGGCCATCGAGTACTATCAGCGCGCACTCAAGGTGCAGCCGTCCAACACCGGAGTTCGCACTGACATGGCCACCGCCTACTGGTACACGGGTGATGCCGACACGGCGATCACGCAATTCCAGAAATCGCTCTCGTACGAACCGAATAAGGCGAATACGTTGTTCAATCTGGGCATCGTCGAGTGGCAGGGCAAGATGGAGATCGACAAAGCGACGGCCACGTGGCAGAAACTGCTAGACACCAATCCAAACTACGAAGGTAAAGACAAGGTTCTGCAATTGATGGCTCAGGCGAAGAAGCACTCGGGCGTGAAACCTGGGACGCCGGCAAAACCTCTGTAGCTGGCAAGTCCGCGCGAACGGATCGGTAAGGCTCCAACAGGTTTTGGCTGAATCTCGGGAAGCAGTGTCCCGCAGTTTCCTCTCGCGGTAACCGATTGTAAATACCCTAGCAAACCGCTAACAGGTTCAAGCGCGGTGAGCACAATTTCTTGCCAACCGATGACGAGACAGGGCCGGATCGGATCTGATTTCGTGGGCCTAACCGCGTCCTCAAACCCGTTGTGATCCAGCCCTGTTTTGTCCCCGAGGCAAGACGTTGGCACTCACTGATGAGCACAACGTCAGACCTCGGAAAGTGAAAATCCGCACGCGCAGCACACGTTTTCGCTGGATTCGATCGTGCTCGAGTTCGACCCTAGCCAAGGGCAGGTTCTCCTACTTCGTTCGGTTTCTGCCTTCCCCTCTTCGCGCACGATGTCTCCCGGGCGGTTACCTTAAAGAGCAATGCAAGGCGCGGAAAGCTACACGACGGCCAGCCTACGCCGAAGTGCATCGGAGTTGCCAAACATCGAGGTCCCATGCGGCCCCTGCCTGCAGCACTGATTTCAGTTGGTTATGCGCTGGAAGCAAGCGGCTTTCTCGGTGGAAGGCGGCTACGGATCGAGTGTTTCCCCGCACCGAGGGCGTGTTTTGCCCCTTCCTCAACTTTGAGTCGATCGCCCGACTCATTGCCCAACATCTTGCGAATCTGGTATTTAGTCGGCTATGTTGATGCTGGCAACGGGATTGCCGCCAAGCGGCCCGGGAGCGGGGGTGACTTCAGCTTTTCGCCCGCATCGAGGTCTGTCTCGAAGGCGAGCAAGAGGGAAGAGAAGTTTTCGAATTTTTCCCGGTATACTTCGGGCTAGCACGCTGGGATTAAGACAGCATGGAAAGAGCGATCTTCAAGGCCGTCATTGTGGGCGCCGGACCGGCGGGGCTGACCGCCGCTTACGAACTGTCGAAGCAGCGGGCCGCGGTGGTTGTGCTGGAGAGTGACCCAGCATATGTAGGCGGAATCTCTCGCACCGTCAACTATAAGGGCTTTCGTTTTGATATTGGGGGGCACCGCTTCTTCTCCAAGTCGCGAGCGGTCGAAGATTTTTGGACCGAGGTGGACGGAGAAAACATGCGGGACCGTCCGCGATCGTCACGGATTTACTACCGCGGCCAGTTTTACACCTATCCTCTAAAACCGTTTGAGGCGTTGTCAAAGCTGGGATTGGGCGAGTCGCTGCTGTGCATCCTGTCGTTCCTGACTGCGCGGGTTCGGCCGGTTCGCAATCCGCAGACTTTCGAAGAGTGGGTCTCGAACCAGTTTGGCAAGCGGCTTTTCCGAATCTTCTTCAAGACCTATACCGAGAAGGTGTGGGGGATGAGCTGCGACGAGATTTCCGCAGATTGGGCGGCGCAACGGATCAAGGGGTTGTCGCTTGGATCGGCGATCAAACATGCGGTTTTTGGCGCCAAGACGAAGAATCGGACGCAGGTGGTAAAGACGCTGATCGATACCTTTCGGTATCCCCGGCTGGGGCCGGGAATGATGTGGGAAGCGTGCGCGGAAAAAGTACGCAAGCTGGGAGGGATAGTAGAACTGGGGCGCAAGGTTACGGGCTGCCGGTTCGACGCCGCCAGCAATCTTTGGGTGGTGACCGCGCGCATGGCCAATGGCGAGTCGGAAGAATATCGTGGCGAACATGTTGTTTCGTCGATGCCGATCCGGGAACTGGTAGCGCAAATCGAACCCCGGCTCCCGGAATCTGCGCTTCAGGCAGCTCGCTCTTTGCGGTATCGCGACTTCCTCACCGTCGGATTGATCGTGCACGACCGCGGTCGCTTTACCGACAATTGGATTTACATTCATGATCCGAGTGTGCAGGTGGGGCGAGTACAAAATTACAAATCATGGTCGCCCGAGATGGTTCCCGACTCCGACTATTGCTCATACGGTCTCGAATATTTTTGCTTCGAGGGCGATGGACTTTGGGCCTCGAGCGACAGTGCGCTGATCGAGCTGGCCAAGCAGGAAATTCAGAAGGTAAATCTCGCTGCGGGCGCCGATGTGGTGGATGGCTGCGTGATACGACAACCCAAGGCTTATCCGGTTTATGACGACGCTTATCAGCAACATGTGGGTGCGATTCGGAAAGCGCTCGATGCAGCCTGTCCTACACTTCATCTGGTTGGTCGCAATGGCATGCACAAGTACAACAATCAGGACCACGCCATGATGACCGCCATGCTTACCGCCAAGAATATCCTGGCAGGCGGGCGGAAGTATGATGTCTGGGCGGTGAATCAGGACGCCGAATACCACGAGGCGGGTGCCGCGGGCGAGCAAGCAGGGAACGTAGAGACCCGCGTTCCGATTCGGAATGCAACCAGCCCCGCCTGACAATCACTTTCGAAAGAGGAGTGTGCAGCCTTGAGTACTGTGCAGGAGTTGCAGGCCCTTCTGCGAATCCGGTGGCTGCAGTTGTGTGCCTTGGTCGCGTTTTTGACCTTGGTGGGAGTGATCGCGTTCCAGCTGAAGCTCTGTGTGCTCGATCTCGATATCTGGTGGCACCTCAAGGTCGGGGACTGGATTGTGGAGCATTTTGCGGTGCCTCATACCGGCATCCTGTCGCGCACGGCAGCGACTCGCCCGTGGATCGCCTACAGTTGGGGCTACGAGGTCTTGCTTTCGCGCGCCTACGCGTGGTTCGGTCTCGTCGGGATTGGCCTCTTCGGAACGCTGCTCACCCTGACTGTCGCTTGCGCAGTCTACTGGATGCTTTTCCGCCTCTCAGGCCGCTTCTGGCTGGCTTACGGATTGACCGCGATAGTTTGTACGGCATTCCTGTTCAACACCATGCCGCGGCCTTTCTTTTTTTCCATGGCACTGTTCGCAGTGACGCTAACTCTCCTGCTGGAAGCGAATCGCAGCGGCCGGATGCAACCTCTGTACTGGCTGCCCTTGCTGTTTCTGGTCTGGGCGAACCTCCACGTCCAGTTCATTTACGGCTTATTCCTGATCGGCCTGCTCGCCGGCGTGTTGCTCACCCAGCAACTGGCGAACCGGATCGGGATTGCCCCTGGTTTCTTGATTGTTTCCCGGCTCCCCGCCGCGCAGCTGGTGGTTTTGTTCGCCGCCTGCGCCCTCGCTACGGTCGTGGGACCGAACTTCTACCATCCGTATCAGGCTGTGTACGAATATTCGAAAGCGAAGTTTACCTACTCCGTCATCATCGAATTGCTGCCGCTCACTTTCCGCAGCTATAGCCACTATGCGGAGCTTCTGCTTGCCGCGTCCGGATTCTTTGCCGTGGGATGGCAAAGAAAGCTCGATCCGTTCAAGCTTGCTCTGCTGACGATTGCGAGCGCAGTTGCTTTTCGCACCATGCGCGATGCCTGGTTCATCTGCATTCCAGCTGCGGCCTGCCTTGCAGACTTTCCCACGCCCGCAGGGCAGCGCGACCGTCCCGGGAGCTGGATTGAGAAAACAGGAGTGGGGGGAGCCGTTGCAGTGCTGCTGCTGCTATTCTCGCGCGGCGCCGACTTTAATGAGCGCGCACTGGACCGGGCCATCAGCGCTCAATATCCGGTGAACGCGATCAACTTCCTGCGGCGAAACCCTGTGCCTGGGCCACTTTATAACAATCTCAACTGGGGCGGCTTCCTGATGTGGTACATGCCAGAGTATCCGGTGGCAATCGATGGCCGCAACGATCTTTACGGCGACGAGATGGACAAGATCTTCTTTGATTGCCAGAATGCCGCTACCTCATACACCACCGATCCCTATCTTAACGAGGCCGGAGTCGTGCTGTTGGACTCGCAGCTTCCGCTGGCCAAGATCTTGACCATCGACTCGCGCTTCCGGCTTGTCTACCGCGATGGGACAGCGACCGTATACGCAAGGCGACAGTAACAATCCATATCCTGGGGCGACCGATGTGCGTGTCCGGTCTGCAGGACAGTTGTGGGAGCCTAACCGAGAGACACCTCGGGCCCTGGACTGACGAGGTTTGGAATGGTCGATAAGTCGATCCGTGTTGAAGACGAAATACTGGCCGGTCCGCCCGCTCCCATCTCCACGCTTAACGTCTGGTGGCGAGTTGGGGATTTCGGCGTGCTGGGTCTTTGGATCGTGGTTGTCAGTTTTGCGATTCATTATCACGAAAAGTGGGCAGACGAAGGACAAGCATGGCTGATAGCGCGGGACCTCGATCTGCGCGCGATCTGGTTCCATGAACTGCGGTACGAAGGATCGCCCGGCCTGTGGCACACGATTCTGTGGGTGGCGCAGCACGTGTTACACGCGAGATATGATGCTCTCTCCTTTTTGGCTGTCTTCTTCGCATTCTCGGGCATAGTAGTGTTGCTGTTGGTTTCTCCCTTTCCGCGTCCGATCCGCTGGCTGATGGCGTTTACCTATTTTTTTGTTTATCAGTATGCCGTGATCGCCCGTCCTTACGTGCTATTTCCGCTGTTCTGTTTGGTTGCGGCCAGGCAATTCCAGGATCTGAGACGTCCCCAACTTTTCGCGCTCGCGCTGGTTCCGCTGGCCAATCTGACCACCCACGGCAGTCTAGTGGCCTTCGGACTGGCGTTGGCCTATGCCGGTCGATTCCTGAAGCACTGGTCTAATCATGACGACAAGACGCGAAAATGGTTTGCCATTTCAGCGGTCGGTATCGCATTAATGTACCTATTTCTTTTTTTCGTTCTCCGACCGCCCGTAGACGTCGAGGCGCTGTATCAACCGGACCGAACCATAACCGTAATTGCGCAACGATCACTATCTTCTGTCGTCGGCGCGCTCGTCGACAACACCTGGTTATCGCTGGCAGTGTTTCTAATCTTCGGCGTGTGGTGTTATCTTCGCGGCGCGTTGGCCTCTTTTCTTCTGCCGGTAGCACTTTTGGTGGCATTGTACGGCTACGCCAATGGGGCGGTCTATCATCAGGGCACGATCTTCATCTCCATGATGATCGGCCTGATGATTGCGTGGCCCAGCGAAGCAGAGCGCCGTAGTCTCAATCGGTCCGGCTTGTGGAGCTATAGGATCGTCGTCGCAACCCTTGCAACGACGCTCTGCTACCAGGTCGCCAGTGCCGCGGCCGCGATCCGCAACGAAATACGGTTGCCCTACTCTGGAGCCGAGGACATGGCAAAATACCTTGCACCCTTGGTGAAGCGAGGCAAAGTCATCTATGGCAATCAGTATGGAATGGTCGCAATCAACGCTTACTTCGACCACAATATCTTTGGCAACTGGCACACGGCCTACTATCATCACTCAGTGACTGAATACAATCCCGATCAGCTCGTGGATCAGCTGCGCGCAGCACAAGCAGACTACATCGTCGCGCAATATTTTGATCCCTTCGACGAGAACTTGTTTAGGAAGGAAATGGTGGTGATGTCGAGCTGGGGCTACCCGCTCGATCACTTTTCCGATGGCTACTTGCTGACAAAAATAGGCCCCTGTCATTGTGATCTTTATATGGCTTTTCGGAAGGAATTTCGCTAGGAGGTTGCTATGCCGGAATTCGGAATCTGATCAGGAAGCGAGAAGATAATTGCCACTGCGGACCGATCATGGTATTGCTAAGATCGAAGAGTGTATCGGAGAGTCTTATGTGCCGGTTGAGCGCTACAAGCCATGCGAATGGGCTGCCGTTGTTTCGCGCGGGTGCCTTCAGCAAATCAGCGGGTACGTTGGTTCTGTTTGTTTTCTTCGTTCTCGCTCTGGTACTTACAGCGCATCCATACGGTCTTGCGCAATGTGACGACTGTGCGGCTGCATCTCCGGCGAGTATCTTGGGAGAGCATCGCGTCGGTGGCCGCGAATGCGCGAGTTGTCATGCCCCGCACAACGGCTCTGTGGTCACTGTGCCGGGAGTTGCGGTGGCGGCGGGGAGTACGGCATTGTGGGGTACGGACGCGACTCCGTCCTATGGTCCCTTGGTGCCGCTCGGCGATCCCGGAAGCTATGTCATGGCTGTTCCTGCCCGTGCTGCCAGCTCCAACGAGGAAGTGGTTGGCATTCTCCTTTGCTTGAGTTGCCACGACGGAAACCTCACGCCGCAAACGATGATGGCCAGTGAGTCGTACGCGCACAAAATGGGTTTTCCCAACAGAGCCGGGCGGCAGCCGATTCCTACGCTACTCGGCGGCGACGGAGCGCTCGCCAGCGGTTACTCCATCGACCACCCCTTAGGAACCGATGCCACCATCACATTGAGCGACGGCCTTGGATTTGCCAACGGAATATTCTCGGTCATTCCGGGCAGTCCCTACGCGCGGTTCATGGCGAACTACGGTTTGCCCGTGTTGATGCCAGGAAAACGACTGGTACCTTACGGTGTGGATCTAGAAGGCAAGCCTTATGTGCTCTGCACCACCTGCCACAACCAACACCTTGGGGCGGGCTATTCCTCGACAGCCACAAGCCCCATCGTCGGCGACGGCGGCGGCCGAGTCTATAGCACATTCTTTTTTGCTAACGGTCCGTACAATCCGAAGTTCGATACCGCGCCCAGTGGTCGAGCTCCATCAACCGCTCAGTTCTGCCGCCAGTGCCACATTGACATGGCGAATGAAGGCAATAACAGCTTCGACATCAAGACCGTTTTCTACTGAGAATCGCACGGTTCTCAGATTGCTATCTCTTGGTTGAGTGTGGGCCCATGATTGCCGCGATTCGGGACCGGTTCTCGGCGGCGTACGCGGTGCAGATGACCATCACGCCGAGATGAGGAATGCTGTATTCCTTGTTGTATCCCGACAGACAGCACATCGTGATGAATGTCCCGACCGTGGCGAAGGCTAGCGCGGTCACGATTCTGTCTGCCAGCAGGTATGCGTCGTTCTTCCGCAAGAAGAACAGGGGAGCGAAAACGACAAAACTAAAGGTGACGGCGTACATCGCTGTCAGAAGGGGAGCATACACATGGATCGCCGTCGGCAACAGACGCGCAATCGGTTTGTTCCTCACGTAATTGCGGCCATCAACGGCGGCGAGTCGGCTGTCCTCCGATGCAGGTTCTGAATCCAAATACCGAAAATCAAATGTTTCCACGAAGTTGCCGGTCACATTTGCCAGATAGGCGCCCGGATATGACTTGATCAGCTTCCATGACACTTTGCCCACATAGTCGCCGATGTCGATTTCTCTCCGGAGAAGGTCAGTGCACAATTGATCGGAGACCTCGCACGGTATCCGCGCTTTCATTCCCAACACATCTTCGAAGACGCGGTCCAGTCCAATGTGAAAGCGGGACGGGGTGGCGGTCGGATCCACCAGAGGCAAGACTGCGTATTGCTCCCAAAGACTGTCTTTAAGGGCCTGCCAGGCATGGTCCCGAACGGTTTTGCCATCACGGTTTCGGCGCAAGTAGGAAGCAACGAGCGCCTCTCCCAGCACGCGATCCTCCGCGCCGACCCGATCGAACATGTTATAGACCGTTTTGCTCCGATTCCATCCGGTGAGAGTGGTAACTCGAAATTCACCGATGCCCACGTAATTCCAGGTCATCCATGCCAGGATCGGCGGAGCTGCCGACAGAATGATGAAGAACACCGCCGCCGGAACCCTCTTTCCATAAGCCATCGCGTCGCCGCGAAGTTTCGGTATCGCCCAGCTTCCGAGAAACACGGTCGTGAGGATGGTGCAAAAGACCAAATTCTCCGGCCGGAGTAACACGGCACAAGCAAAAATCAATCCACACAGCAACGATGTGCCGATAAAGCGAGAGCCATCGATAACCCTCTTCGTCAAGGCGGAAAATGCCCACGCGCACATCGCGAGTACTGTATAGGAGAGCGAGAGCGTTAGAATATTGATGTCCAGCAGACTGAGCGCGGGAACCGTGGCAACGAATACGGCGGAAAGAAGCGCGATATTCCGGCGGACATTCAGCTTTACCATTGTGAAGTACAAAATACCGGCGGCGGCGATATCCAAGGCAGATTGCAATCCAACCGCGAGATAGGCGGCGCTAACCGGGAGCGCCGATTGCAAAGAAATCGTCTGATAACTGGCCGAAACAGGAAGAGTGGTGTTCACAGGACGATTGGCCAGCCACTGCGCGAATCCCAGAAACAGCGGGTAAACAGGCGTGCGTGCCCCCAGGAAGAACCTGTGATTTCTCCAAAGAAAATAGGGGATCACATACCCGGGACTATCCGCCGACCAGGTCGGCCGGAAGGCGAGATAGAAGGGGATCCTCGCCACGATGCCGGCGAACCAGATGAGCGCCAAGGGAACATATTTGTGCTCGGAGACGCTGGCAGGTTCTCGCGGCCGGACGGCGTTGCCGAGCGTGTTCTCTCGAACTGGGGAGGTCGACATAACGACTATGGTTTGGTCAGTACCACCGCCACGCTGTCACTGTATTCGACTCGAAACGCAGGCATGGTTTTGAGGGCTTCACCCATCAGCGAGGTTTGCGGCAATAGGATGGTGTTGGCGTTGGCCATTGCACCGTAGGACTTGTAGGACACCTCGGCGTTCATCGCCTTGAAATATTCGAGAACAAACTCGTTCTCGTACAGGCCGGTGCGTCCGTCGATGGCTACAGGATACTCCGGCAAATACCAGGTCAGGAATCCGCCCCATTCATAGGAAGTGAAGAGCGGTTGCGGCAGGCGATGCTCGCGAATGTAATTGCACGCGGCAACGGGGTACGTTGGCGAAGCCTTCGCCAACAGTGCCTGGTCGCTGCGGGGAATTTCTAGCGCAGCGGCGAGCACTACCATTGCCAGCGAAACAATGCCCACCATCAGCACGCGGCGCTTCCAGGAGCGTTGACAGTCTATATCGGCCGTTCCACTGGTATCCCGTGCCGCCCCGGCGATTACCAGTATTGCTGCCAGCACAGCCAGCCACCCAGTGCGTTGTGCGTAGAACGAGAGAATCATGCAAGCCGTCAGTAGTGCGATCTGGAAAACGTCCCGGGAATGGCGTAGACCGAGCGCCAGAAACGCCGCCATTGTCAGCAGCATCAGCGCGTAGTCCTGCGGCTGTCGGAATCCCATGGCGGCGAAATCCGACAAATAATGGCTGGCCGGGCTGGTGCCGCTAGCGAAAAAGACCGCGTAGAGATGATAGGAATACGGGGTTGAGCATGTTGCGATTACGCAAAGTGCGGTTATGATCGCCACCTCTGTTAGCGAAACGACAGTCCGCTTCTGCTCGAGCTGACATTCTCCCTCGACGGGTCTCCAAAATGGGAGGAACGATATGCCCATGAACAGCGCAAGAAGCGCGATCCCGTATACAAACTGAATGTCCAGATTGGCCCACACCAGGAAAAGCGGCGGTAACCAGAATAGAATTCGAAGACTACCGGTGGCGCGGGATTGGTTGAGCAGGAGCAGCGCGAGGGCAAACCAAATGATCGAAACGTAGGTCGGACCGGGCTGAACGCTGCCGAGAATATACTGTGCGAATGCCGACAGCACCACCGCCACCCAGAATCTTCTGCGCAAGCCACCGGCCAGAAGGAACGTCACGCACGCCAGCGCAAACCGGGAGACCATAAGCAAGGCTGGAATGGATCGAAGCCCCAGCGTGCGGAAGGCGAAGGCAACCAGCACATCGTAGCCCCAGTTCGAAGCAGTCCAGCAAAGATCGGGCGACTGCGAGAAGAGCCCGTGGTGTGGGACGGCGTGATTTTGGAGAATCCACAGACCGGAACGCAAGTGCCACCAGATGTCGCTATTCGAGAGCGCGGAAAGGGAACTGAGGTTCTTCGCCTCCCACAGGGCGGCGGCAGCGAACAGGAGCCCCATGGTAGTGGTTCGCAGGGTTGTGTAAGAAAACCGGCCCTGTCGCGAGTCAGACTGAGTAGGGCCGCGACCGGCCGCGCTCACATGTTCCATTTGTTGGGGACTCGGGTTCATCGTTCTCAGACACTGCCTTGCAACTCTTTAATTCTAGGCTGGGAAGACTCCCGAAACCCGGTTAGAGAACATTGCACCGGGATTGCCAAAGCTTAGGGGGTATTTTCGGCGGAGTTCGACCGCGTGGGGTTGTCGATTGCAGCTCTGGTTTTAGCAAGTTACGAGTTGAATAGGAACCGGCGTTAGCCGCGAAGATCGTTCCCGAATCGGGGCTTTCTCCCCACCGGGGGCGCCATTTGCCGCTTCGAGGTCGCGGGGTCCGATTTCAGATAACGGCGTAACCTATTGTATCAACAACAACTTGCGTATTGAATTAGGCTGGCATGTCGATTGCGGTTCCCCAGGAAAGCTCAGGGTATGAAGCCGTGCTCCCAGCACCGCTTTTAATCACAAATGGAGCGGGGATCGGCCAGTGAGGACGCCCGGGAAGGTAGGTTCGTATGAGTTGTCGCATTCTTCAGATTTGCAAATCGTGGCTGAGGTTCGCGGTGGCGATTCTATTCGCGGCATCGTTTACATTCGCCAGCAATGGTCCTTTGGTCACCGGGTCGTATCAAGTTGTAAAGGATACGAAAGTCGGTTCTGAGGCGCAAATTCAGATCCACATTCACTTGGTAAACCACGGGGCGTCGAATCTTTTCGTTCAGAAAATGACTCTGAGGGACCTTTCACACCCGGGCAAGGGCGTGACCCGAGCATGCGCAGTCGCGCTTCGGGCGCATGGGTCGGCTGACACGACACAAGCATTGACCATCCCACAATCGGAGTATCAGTTGTGGCAAAAAGGAGTGCGCCCTCGATTCGTGTTGCGCATGGCTAGTCCTGGGAACCCGCCGGGCCGAACCAACATTAGCGCCGTGGTCCGATTGGACCGCAGTTCTGGCCAGGAGGCGAGGTAATCATGCGATCCCCCAGGCGGTTTGCAGTTGTTTTCGTCTCGGTTGCTCTAATTCTGTCCGTGTCCCCGGTGGCGCTGGCTCAGTATGACATCAGCACGGTTGCCGGAGGTGGCCCGAATGGTCTGGCGGCACTGAGCGCCAGCATCGGATATCCCGGCAGTGTCGCAATCGATTCCGCAGGCAACACCTATATCGCGGACTCTTATTCGAGCGACGTTCTCAAAGTGGACGCGAGCGGGAATGTGACCGTTGTGGCCGGAAACGGAACTTTCGGCTACTCCGGCGACGGCGGACCTGCCACCAGCGCGGTGCTGAGCGGGCCCGAAGCTGTGTTTGTGGACGGCTCGGGAAATATCTTTATTGCCGACACGAATAATTCGGTGATTCGCGAGATCGCAGCGGCGACCGGCAACATCAGCACCGTGGCCGGTAACGGTACCGGGGGGTACAACGGCGATGGCATTTCCGCGACCAGTGCCGAGCTTTACGATCCGAATGGCGTGTTTGTCGATGGCTCGGGAAATATCTTTATAGCCGACACAGACAACTGCCTGGTGCGGAAGGTAAGCGGTGGCAACATCTCCACCGTCGCGGGCAATTACGCCTTGGGCTGCGGTTATGGGGGAGACGGTGCGACAGCCAGCGGTGCACAACTGGATCAACCGGAAGGCGTTTCCGTCGATAGTACCGGCAACATTTTTATCGCGGATACCTATAACTCGGTAATCCGCGAAGTCACGGTTGCCGACAACAATATTCACACCGTGGCCGGCGTCTACTACGACTTTGAAACGAATCAGGACACTTGCACCTATTCCGGGGATGGTGCCGCGGCGGTCAATGCTTATCTCTGCTTACCGGCTGGAGTGTTCGTGGACGGCTCAGAGAATATCTTCATTGCGGATACGAGCAATTTTGTGATTCGCGAGTTCGTGACTGGCGGGAACATTGCGACGGTAGCGGGAGACAATGCCTTGGGTGCGGGCTACTCGGGAGATGGCGGGGCGGCCATCAGTGCCCAACTGAACAATCCCAACGGAATATTCGTGGATGGCACAGGCGACATCTTTATTGCGGACAATGGTAACTATGTAATTCGCGAAGTGACGTCGAATGACAATATTGGGACCGTCATCGGAAATAATTTTCTAGCTTATGGGGGTGACGGCGCGTCCGCGGTGGATGCGCAGCTGAACGGACCAGGAGCGGTGTTCGTTGACGCCCTTGATGATATCTTCATCGCCGATGCGGGAAACTCAGTCATTCGCGAAGTGGTGGCGGCCACGGGTGATATTCAAACCGTGGCGGGAAATGGTGTGGCTTGTGCCAATCCCGCGGCTGTGTCCGGAGCATGCGGTGATGGCGGATCAGCGACCGGGACGACCGGTGCACAACTGAACAGCCCTTACGGAGTATTCTTGAATGCCGTCGGAGATATCTTCATCGCCGATAGTGAAGACCATCGCATTCGCGTGGTAAACACGGGGGCAACGGCGATTACGGTCGCGACGATCGTAATCCCGGCAAATGATATTGCGACTGTCGCCGGAAATGGAACCCCTGGCTACTCGGGTGATACCGGCGCCGCGACGAGCGCGGAACTCTTCGAGCCCTGGGCTGTTTTCGCAGACCTTGCGGGAAACATTTTCATTGCCGATACTGCCAATAATGTGATTCGCGAGGTCGCGGCAGCAACGGGACTGATTACCACCGTCGCTGGCACGGGCGTTGAATGTGCGGCCCCCACTGCGACATGCGGTGATGGCGGAGTGGCTACGAGTGCACAACTGAGTTCTCCTAAGGGCATATTTATCGACCCTTCCGACAACATTTACATTGCGGACAGCGGAGACAATCGTGTGCGTGTAGTTAATACGAGCGCGCAGTCGGTCACCATTGCTGGAATATCGATTCAGCCGGGTGATATTGCGACAGTAGCTGGAACCGGGACGGAGGGCTACACGTTCTCCCAGGACGGCGGCCCCGCTACCAGTGCGACTCTGTCTGATCCCTCCGGTGTGTTCGTCGATACCAATGGAGACATCTTCATCGGTGACACCGCCAACTTTCTGATTCGCGAGGTTGCGGGCACAACGGGGATAATTGCCTCGATTGCGGGGAACAACACGCAGGGATTCTCAGGCGATGGCGGCGTCGCAACTAGTGGCGAACTTAACCAGTCCATAGGCTTGTATGGCGATATTAATGGCAATCTGTTTATTGCAGACACGGGCAATTCCCGCATTCGCGGACTGGTTGCAACCCTCGCCGCATCGAAACCTTCTCCACAAACCGTATCTCCTGGAGGGACCGCGACGTACTCTATTCAGATAACTGGAAATCCCAAGTATTCCGTCACGCTTTCCTGTTTGCAGACTTCGTTGCCGACTAATGCTACCTGCAGCTTTTCTCCTTCCACAATTACGCCTGGGCCTAAGGCGGTCACGCTCGCGCTGACCATCACCGTGCCATCCGCTGCCGCGTCTTTGCGGGAGTCGGTTTTGCGGACAGGTCCGCTTTTTTACTCCTTCTCCTTGATACCTCTGGCGGGCATTTTGATTGCCGGGCTCGGAGTCGGGGACAAGCGGCGCCACTGGCTGTTACTGGTGGGGTTGGGCGTATTTCTACTTCTGCTGAGCGCTTGCGGCGGTGGTGGAAGCTCGGGCACGGCACCCGGTGGAACGACTTACAATGTTCAGGTGCAAGCAACAACGGCGGCGCAAGCCAATCCGGTAACCATCACTACGGCGGTTTTGACGGTGCAATGATGTTGTCGAGACTGGGAGCGGTACCCGAGTTTCTGGACGCTCAGCCACAACTCGAGTGTGGTGGCGATAGCCAAGGACGCTGTGTTGAAACAGGTTGCCGAAATCGGAATGAAGCGAGCGCGTTAGCTGTCGCGGCGCAACGGAAAGAATCAACATATTTATGGAGAACTCCGCTACCGGGCTGGAAAGCCCTGCCAGCACCGCGTCATCATCAAAACGGCAAATCTCCGCGCGGTCGACAAGGACTGAACTGTTCGAGATCGATTGCACCGGTTGCACCAGTTCTGGGCTAACCAGTTCCGTGTCCTGCTAACAGCAGCTCACGTTTTGCGCCTGTGGGGCCACCGGCCCCGCTTGCGCCCGCACCGAAGTTGGGATAACTGCGCGAACTAGTGCTAAGCGTTTAGCTCGGGGGTTGGTTTTGTATGACGGGTGGTCGTCCACCCTGGGATTACTCACTCGACATAAAGATCTCCTATTACCAACCCGTCCACGGCACCTTTGGTCTCTGCCCGTCTCTCCGCTCTGCCCTGAAATGTCAGGAGCGCGGAAGGGAAACCACTGCCACCGAATCCATTCTTTTCGGTGGCAGTGGGTGTTGATGATGCCGGCCCGGTTAATAGCATCGATAGGTCACAACCTCGGAGCCCCCTCAAATCTGCCGCGAGAAGACGGCGTGCCCCGCGGGCGGTACCCATCCGACAGGATAAGGATTAGTGGATCAACGGCAACGGCGCTTGTCTTTGTTCGCCATGGAGCTCACAAGGATCTCCATCCAAGAGCGAAACCAGTGTGGGGTCCGCCATGTTGCTTGAACTTCTAACGAGTCGCATCTCTCACTGGAAATGCGGTCGATGCTTCCAATCCACACCTGTCGATCAACGAGACCCGAGGACTCCGGGACACAGTCGCGATTAATTGAGCAGCAGTCGACGCAGCTCGGCCGCCGCCTCTTACCGCCTCACCGGGGGTATGCCTATCAGCGACCGGCCTCCGGCACCTGAGACGGTGCCATTCAAGTTGTGCGCGGCTTCGTGGCATACGAGCGCGCAGGTATTACTGCCGCGGCGATAGGAGATCGGCGCGGCCCCGTTCTGGCCAACCACGTGGATATCAAAATTCACTAGGCGCTCACCGCTGACGTTGGGAGAAGCTGCGCCCATGCCATGCGCGGTGTGGCATATCGAACACGTAAAGCCGTATTGCGAAATGTGTAGGCTGTGGTATGGGAAGCTTGTGTTGGAGAGAATCTGGGTGAGATTGTGACACTTTGCGCACATGGAATACGGGCCGGCCACTGAAAGATCCGGGTTGGGGAACAGGTTCGTGACCACTCCGCCGGGCTCGGCGGCCTGACTGAATTGGTAGTTGCGCTCAAGGATGTGTGAGTTGACTGATCCGTGCGGGCCGTTCGGGCCAGGACCACCGAATTCGCGGTTGTCATCGCTGTTATGGCAATCGGTGCAGAAGATGGATGTTCCGGCCGCCAGCGAACGCGCCGAGGCCGTGCCGTTCAGATTGAGCATGTTCAGCAACAGGCTGGGCTGCGGCAGGGGACTCGTTCGAGCATGGGTCACGGGATGACTTGAGGTTGCCGTAGACGCGAATTGTGGAATGATGTTCAGCGGATCAGGCGCGGACACTTCCCGCGCCGGTGCGTAACCATAGACGATCTGCCGCTGCTTACCGATGGAGGTACCGTGACAACGCAGACAATTTTCATACTGGTTCACGGCGGGAGTCAGGATCGTCACGCCATCTGTGGCGCTAATGCCACTAACGCCCGCCTGCGACGGGCGCAACAATGGTGGTGCCGTAAATATGAGGGTCTGATTCGAAGCGTGAGGGTTGTGGCAATCGACGCAGGTCGCGTGTCGGTTGTGGTTCAGAAGCACAGGCTCAGCAGCGTCATGAAAATTAACGCCTGCGGGCAGGGGATGGCTCGTCTTCGCAACCTCGGCCATTATGTTCGCGGGTGCAGGCGAGACGTATATACCGCCGTTGTGACAGGTCATGCAAGCCTGGGTGACCGCATCGGTTCCCGGCGATGAGGGCGTGGCTGGACGCAGCAGTCGGGCGGGCGCGACAGAGTCGTGATTCATGTGACAAGAAGTGCAGGCGTTCACGCCAACGGTGGGATAAGAGCCGATGTGGCCATCGCCAGAGACCTGATTGGTCGCGGTCTGGTGAATACTTCCTGTGTAGCCCGCCAGAGGGTTGACTTGTCCTTGAATTACGCGGTTCGGATTGTGACAGGCGAGACACATTTGGCCATTGGAACTGTCGCGGACGAGAAAATTCTGCGCGATCTTATCGATATCTTGCACGTGAGGCGAGTGGCAACTGATGCACTCAATGTTCCCGTTAATAAGCTTTACAGCGCCCGTCGGATCGGCGGTCTGACCCTTCGACACGAGCGATGCCACCAGGTTGGGCGCATCTTTCATGGGAAGCACGAGACTGAAAGGGTGCGAACCAGTCAAGGTCGTACCGAAGGAATCGATGCTATTCATGGAACCACTCGTGGGAATCGTGCCGTACACATACGACGATCCCACACCCACCGTTCCGTCGTGACAACTGAGGCAGAGACTGCTGGTGACGCCCAGCGTGGGCTGGGTCTTGCCCTGCTCGATATAGGTCGTGCTCGTGTAGGGTGTGTAGGTCGCGTTCGACAATTTCTGGTTCCAAAGGGGCGAGACAACTCCCAATCCGCTGTGAGGAGCGTGACAGAAAGTGCAACCGAGGCCGCCCGAGGTGCTTATTCCCGACCCACTCGCCGCCGTGAGGTTGTGCATCCCCAAAACATCGGCGTTCACCTGAGCAGAGGCGACGTTGGCTTCGAAGACCATCAGCATCGCCGTAATCGTAAGAGCCACTGACAGGAGCTTCTTCACTGCTTCCTCCCGTCACCAAGTTTTGCGATGCCATAATAATGGAATACCTGAACGCGGCGGTTAAACGAGTCCACGACATAGATACGATCCTGGCTGTCGATCTGCAGTCCGGCGGGTAACTGAAATTCGCCCGGGCCAGTTCCGCGCTGGCCGAAATAGTAGAGCAGCCGACCTTCCTCGTCGAACACCTGAACCATACCCCATTGCCCGTCCACTACATAAAGGTGACCTTCGGAATCAAAGCCAATTCCTTTAGGACGGAAAATCCAGCCGGCGCCGTCTCCGACTTTACCAATGGCATAGCGGAACGTGCCCGAGCGATCGAGAACCTGCACGCGGAAGTTCATGGCGTCGACGACGACCAGGTCTGGACCGTTCAGCCGCAACTCGGTCGGAAAATTGAACTCGCCGTCGCCGATTCCGGGCTTCCCGATGGTTTGGAGGACGCTGCCTTGCATATCCATCATGAAGATCCGGTTGCGCAGCGTATCGGTTACGTAGATATGTTGCGCGACGGAATCGATCGCAATTCCGGTGGGGCGTTTGAAATATCCTTCGCCACCTTTCAGGCTGCCGACGGCGCGTTTGTATTTGCCGTTGGCGTCGAATACGAAAATCTTGCCGGCCTGGGAATCGGTTACGTAAATATTGTCTTGGGCATCGACGGCCACGCACTGTGGCGTAAGCATCGGGTCTTTTCCGGCGTCGCGGCGGGTAATGAATTTATATTTCTGCTGGGCGAAATCGAAGATGTGAACCCCACCGGCGCCTGAGTCCGTAACGAGGATACGTCCGTGCGAATCGGTAACAACGCTGTAGGGACTGACCAGATAATGGAAGTCGGGTTGGCCCGCGACTGCATCAACTACTTTGGTCCAGAAACTGCGCTTGGGCTTGACTTCGCGCTCGAGGCTGAAGGTGCGTTCAAAGGAAAGTTTACGGCCGCCGTCGAGCAACAGATCCGGAATCTCGGTTGGGGTGACCATTTCCTTAGAACGCTTGGAAGCCTCGGCCGGCCCGGCCAGCAGCAAGCTCAATCCGGCAAAGACAACGATTAGCGCCGCGCAACGGCTTGCTCTATGCGTGGACGACTTGCTCATCGTCACTCTGCGTGCCATTGCATTGCGCTGCATCGGTTTGGCTTGCCATACCTCGCTCCGAATCCTCAGAAGAAGTTGAACCATCTGGTCGCCCCGACGAAAAACGACGTGGTATTGACCGGCGCGCCGATTGCGCTGATGCCCTGGGTAAAGCGCAAATATCCGGCTTGCAACCCGATACTTCTCAGATGGTACTGCATCTGCGCGTTAAAGACTTCGGTGTCGTTGTGCGAAAGCGTAGCGGCGACGGTGTTGCTGATCGAACGGCTAAAGCTCCCCGCAATCGAGAACCGCTTGAATGGTGTCATCGCGATTCCGCCACCGTAATTAGAACTGTTGAACAACATGATGTTTGTCAGGCCGGGCGTCGGCACCGGTGTGATTACACCGCCAGCTCCGAGGACGGAAATTCCCGTCCCCTGAGCAAACGTGCCTTGCACGGAAAACTTCCGCATGGTGAGGCCCGTGCTGTAACTTTCGCTGTGAGTGCTGTCTCCGGGACTGTTTGACAAGCCGCTGTGAGCTCCGCTGAAGCCCGCCGTCCACCGGACATGCTCCGCCAAACGGCGCGACACGTTGCCACTGTAGCTGTAGTAGGAAGTTGTATAGGTTATCAGCAAGGTCTGCACGTTCTGCGCATAGCTGAACTGGGCTGAGGTTGTCCAGTTTCCGAAGCGGCGAAAATAGTTCGCATATCCGGCGAATCCCACGGTGTTATTGCCCAAACCACTCGAACTGTCGATGACCGAAGCCGAGAAGGTGAACATGTCGAGGAGTCTCTTGTTGTAGTTCACCGTGCCGCTCAAGTACTCTCCGTTATAGCTCTGCCCGAAGTAGAACTGATCGTAGTATGTGGCCTGCGCCGACCCGACTAGGTAGGGTGCGAAGGTATAGCTGGCTCCGGCGCCTGCCGTGAGCGAACGGGAACCTGCTCCCAAATTTACTGCCACCGGAGCAGCTCCGCCATTACTCAGATTCTGCGCTAAGTAGCCGCTCAAATCGCCGGTGTAGGTCTGGGTGACATTCCAGGTCAGCTTGGTTGAGGGATGGAAACTAGCGCTAGCTGTTTCCGTGCTGTCGGTATAGCTTGAGTTGTTCGACGCGCTCCCACTCTGGACCTGGCTCGACTGGTAGTCGGTGCTGAGCGACGCTCGGTTGTAGTTGACGCTGAGCGCCCCGTTCATCGGAAGCCGGTGCTGTGCCCCGAAACCGAAATCGTGTCCGGTGGAACTATCCACCTCATTTTCCCCGCTCGCCAGAAAATCCGGGAAATCCGAGCTCAAACTCTGGTGGGTAAAGTAGCCGTTGACAAGCCATCCGGAAATACCGTATGTCGAGCGCAGATTGAACATCCGCTGGCTGGAATCAGACTGTTGGTCCGTGCCATAAATACTGCCGTGGCCATCGCCCTGAGAGTATCCCACCGCAAGTGTCGGGAGGCCGGGAAGAAAGGCGGCCCAGTTGATACCAAAGCCCTGACCCTTGCCGTACGTCGTGAAGTTCGGCTGTCCGGGCAAGCCCAAAGTGCCGGTACTGTTGTCGTCGTAGTGATAGCTCACCGACCCGGGAAAATGGCTGCCGGAAAAGAAATTGGCCGAGCCATCGATCCCGCTGGCACCGGTGATAGATTGATAATCGGAGTCAGCTCGCGACTGGTTGTAGTAAGGGGTCGCGCTAAAGGAGAGAAAACTGGGGCTGTAATAGTAACCGTTGACAGTACCGTTAAATCCGAGGTTTAGACCATGGTCGGAAGGGATCGCGTCGCCATAGTCTCCAGAGTATCCGAAGGAAGCCAGGCCACCTGCGCTCAGTTTGGTGTTTTCACCAACACCCAGTTGCGCCTGGGCGAACCGCGCCGTCATCGGTAGCAGAGCCAGAAACATCAGCCCCAAGACCGCCAGCCCGCCGATGTGATTCGCGACCTTCATGCAACCGCCACCTTCCCCACAGCGAAGATCAAAAATCAGGGTCAAAGTTAGACTCTAAAATGCACAATCATTGCCAAAGGTCACGCTTTTAAGATGGCAAACTCCACTGAAAACAAACGAGTTACGTCGATTTGCATGAGTTATAAGCGATTCCACTTACGATATTGCGCAATATCACCCGACAAGCGAGTTGAAAGACTCAATAGGGGGTCGAAAGTGGGGTGCACTGAGGAGGGGGGGTGGCGCGGATGTGGAACTATCCGTCCGCCTCGCGGCGAGAGAGCCGGGGCTCCCGGCTCTCTCGCCGGTGGGACTCTACTAGCCTACCTCTTCGACCTTAGCCTTGGCGCGGAGTTGCTTGGCAAGGCCAGAACGCAGTTTCTCGTATTTCAACTTCTGCAACTCGACCTTGAGATCGGCTTTTACCTCTTCCAGACTCACTTTCCTGGCCGTATTATGCGCGTTGAGCCTGATGATCGTGTATGCAGATTCAACCTGGATGAGTCCGGTAATTTGCCCCGGTTGGAGAGCGAGTAGGGTTTTGACAACTGCCGGTGGCAACTTTTCACGCGGCACGATCTTGTGATCGCCCATGTTCACGCGGAAATCGTCCTCGGAGATCTTTTCGGCGAGCATGCCGAAGTCATCGTAGCTCCGGGTAGCCTGGGCTTGGCGAAGAGCATCCTCGGCTTTTTTCTGAGCGTCTTTGGCCTGCGCGGCGGTCGGTTTGATCGGCGGCAGGATAGAAATACTCTGGAAGCTGAACGATTCCGGCAGTTGGAACCGCGCCGGGTTCTTGTCGTAATAGGCCTTTACTTCAGCCGGTGAGACCGTTGACTTGGTTTCAACATCGCTCTTCAGGAGTTGCTCAATCAGCAGCGAACGTTTGATCAGTTTAGCGACTTGCTGCTCCGAGCCCTGCATTTCCGTCTGCAAGTATTGCTGGTACTCGTCGGGGCTGTGAAACTGCTTGTGAAATTCGGCTTCTGCAGTCTTGAGCTTCTGCGGCGGAATGGTCAGCTTTCGCCGCTCCGCCTCCTGGTAGACGAGTTCCTCGAAAATGATCATTTCGAGCGCGCCCTGACGGATCGAGGCCTCCTCCGCCTTGGGGAATCCGTTGTGCTGGCGGGCATAGGGGAAGATGGCGAACATTTCACGCAGCAGGTCACGATCAGTGAGTACGGCTCCGTTCACCCGCGCTACAGGTTTATCGTTCACTTGAAGGGGCGCTGACTGGGTTGAGGACGGGTTCGGAGCGGCTTTTGCGACGGCCACCGTCGTCGGAGCATGAGAGGCGACCTGGGCCGAAGCGGCCGAGATTGCGGCCAGAAGCACTGCGTAGATGGGGAGTTGGTACTTCATAATTCCTCGCTTGTCGACTTTGTCTAAATGCCGAAGGTGAAAAAAAAAGGGAGAGAATTTCTCTCCCCCTTTTGTACCACGGCCATTCCTATTGGAAAGTCGTGGTGATGTTGAAGGTGTTGTTCGACTCGTTCGCCTCGCCAAAGTGGCACTGACGGCAGAACTGAGTGGTCGAGGGCGCGGTCGCGCCGGTGAGCACGCGGTTGATGTTCGGGTTGTACGGAGCATTGATAAAGAACATCGTCGCATAGTATCCGCTGCCGTTGCCGGCGATCGGGCTGGCAGTGCTGGCGGTGTAGACGGTCATTACGTGCTGGTTGTGACAGGTCGTGCAAGCCACGAAGGGCAGGCCAGCGGGGGTGACGCCGAAGGGGGATCCGTGCGCGCCAGGAGCCAGTTCCGGATAGCCGTAGTTGGCTACAAACTGGGCATAGGGCGAGCCAGGGGTCAGGGTGAACTTGTTGCTCGCCCAAACCAAGCCGTTGGCGGTAGTGCTGATGGTGGCATTCAAGCCCACCGGGTGATCGTTGTTGTAGTTCCCGGCCGTGGTGCCGTCATTGCCGAGCAGGGTCGGAATATGGGAGCTGCCGTACGCCGTGTTCGTGAGGTAGCCGATTCTTTGTTCATACGACCAGTTTGCCATCATGTTGTTCTGTGTGACGTTGCCGTCGTGGCAGCTCAGACAGAGCATAATGCCGCTGACTTCTGTGCCGCCGGCGGTGAGGCTGGCAGGCAGAACTTCAACGTACCTTCCGCTGTCGCCGAAGGCAAGGGTGTAGCCATACAGTGGGCTTGCGTCCTGGCCCCACAACGCATAGTTACCGGTATCGTTTCCCTTTGTCTGCGCGTGACCGGAACCCCACGAGCCGCTATGCGGAGAGTGGCAACCGGCGCAACCGCGGCCATTGTTGTTGTGGGCACCCAGGACGTCAATTGGCGACGACCAATTCTGCGCCACCATCAACCCTGTCACCGCGAGAACGAACATCAAGACCAACATCGCTTTCTTCATATAAGTTAAAACCTCCATAATTTGTGCAGCGCGTTCCAAATTCTCAGAGGCTTAGGCCTTGGGCTGCGCGGTGTGCCTGGGCACTCGTTGCAGCCGCCCCTCGGTGTTCGTCAATGCAACTGGCTATCCGAAATGGGAGGCGGCTGTTTATTCTCCGTTTTTCGATATAGGTCATTGAAAACAGAGGATAATAAACTCGATGGTTGCGCGGCAGAGCGAATATGCGATGGTACGGAAGTGGGGGAAAACAACCAATTCGGATCGTGGATTGGTCAAATTCCACAGTAATTATGGTTACCGCAGGTTGCCGCGCAACTGTTGCGAAACACAGCAGTTGTGCAGAAAGCTGCAACGCGGCATTGGTTTCGGGCATTGGAATCGGGCCGGGCGGGTAGCGCCCGGCTCGTGGGTTTTACTCTAGCGACTTGGCGGGACCGTACTCGCTGCCGACGGCGAGTCCGGGGGTACGCCGTCTTTCCTTGGGGAGGCCCCCGCTTTCTTTAGGCGTTCCTCCTCGCGTTCTTTTTTCAATTTGTCGGCCTCGTCGTCAGTGACATAGCGGAACTGCTGTGCGCGCCCCGGGTAGATCTCGGTGGTAAAGACGCGATTGTTCTTGTCGATTGCGACGTTCACCAATCCCTGGAACTGCCCAGGGAGTAGACCATGGCCGCCAAAGGCTATCAGCAACTGGTGCTCTTGGTTGAAGACCTGGACGCGATCGGTCATTCCGTCGGCAACCCAGATATGACCGTCGCTGTCGATTGCTACGCCCTTCGGACGCGCAAAGTATCCTGGACCGTCACCGTTTTTTCCGAAGGCGCTGACGAACTTGCCGTCGGCGTCGAAAACCTCGATGCGGTCGTTGAGAGTGTCACAGACGTAGAGATTGCCTTCCTGATCGACCGCCAGCCCGGTTGGCCTGGAGAAATCGCCGGGGCTTGTGAGTTCATGATGGTGTCCGGTAGTGCCAATCTTGCGCAGCAGCTTTAACGAGTCGGCGTCATAGACCAGTACCTGGTCGAGTTCGATATCGGATACATAGAGCAGGCGATTCTCGCGATCGATGGCTAGCGAGCCGGGTGTGGCCATTCCGTCGGTAATCACGTCTTCGGCCTTGTGGCTTGCGTCAAAGACGACAACGTGACGCAGGCCGGGATCGGAGACGAAGAGACGATCACCGTCGTCCATCGCTAACCCGATGATGCGCACGAAGTGGGCGTGAATCTTGTTGCTGATCATGGAAAGCTCTCGCGTCTCGGTGTTAAAAATGAAGACGGCGCCTACCTTGGAGTCGGCTACGTACAAGTTGTCTTTGGAGTCGACGGCGATGCCATACGGTTCATCGAGCTGGTAGAGGACCTTTGTGCTTTCAGCCTCGGGCTGGGTTCCGGCAAGGCGGTCCATCCATTTCATTTTCTTGGTATTGTTTTCAGCCTTGACCTGATCGAGTTTCTCGGCGGAAAAAAAGGCCTGATATTTGATACGCGCAATCGCGGGTGGATTAGGCCAGACGATATGCGAGTAATCGGGGGCGCCGACAGTCTTGGCGGGCGGGGCATCCGGGTCCTTCTTTTTCTTCTTGTCGGCGAATGCGGAAACGGGCGCAAGAAGCGCGAGCATGAGCATAAGGCAAAAAACGAACCAAGCCTCGCGCTGACGATTGTGAGTGGAATTTGCGATTACTTTGACCATGGTGTTCATACTCCTCGGCGACAAACTGCTCAATTCTTCTTTGTCAGGTCCTTATGACATGTGGCGCAAAACTCGCCATTGTTGACTTGGTCTTTAGCCAGCAGATCGGTGTGTGCCGATGCGTGCGGCTGATGACAGGACAGACAACTGAGTTGCGCCTTCACCTTGGTGATGTCGGACGGGTCGATCACGTTACCCACGGGGTGACCGTCCACCGGATGTCCGAGTCCGAACTTCAGCGGCAACACAATCGTCTTATTTTTTGTGAAGTAGTCTTCGGGAAGTTTCACGCTGCCGTTAAAGATTGTGATCAGGTGTTCGGCCTCAAGCTTCTTGGGCGTCGCAGAGTCAGGGCCGTGGCATTCGAGGCACAGATCATCGACCTTCTTGGAGCGCAACAGGTGCTCATTGTCGCCGCCGTGCGGCTCGTGACAGATGGCACAAGACTGTCCGAATGCCGGTTGATGAAGATGCGCTTTCTTGAACTGTTCGGCTTGGTCGCTATGGCAAGCCAGACAGGCCTTGACCGGATCCGGTTGCAGGAAGCCGGGGGTCTTGCCGGCGTGTGGGTTGTGACAAGCAATACATTCTCCAGCCGCCCCGGGATGGGGCACTTTGGCCTTGTCGATCTTCTCCACTTGATCGCTGTGACATGTGGCGCACAGCGCCCTGTTGTCGGTGTTGGTCAGGACCACCTTGCCATCCTTTGCGGGCGAGTGGCAGGTGTCGCAGCTCTTTTCAGCAAACGGCGGATGCGTGAATTTCGCCATCAGCTTCGGCAGAGCAGACTGGTGAGGATCGTGGCACTGCGTACAACTGGCCGTGGCAAATGGCTGTCCCTGATGGCTCTTGATGAGAGCCGCGTCCTTCACGTCGTGACAGCCGATGCAGAGCTCGGGGATGGCCTTCGTCAGGTGATAATCGAACTCCTGTTTCCCCTTTTCGCCAACCTTGTGAGTGGTGTGACAAGTATCGCAACCCATATCGAGCGCGGCGTGGCGGCTGCCTTTTTCCGGAACGTTTAGGCCTTGGTTGTGGCAAGTGAGACAAAGATTGTCCTTCTTGTCGCCTGAGGTCGCTTTCAGCAGTTGGAACTTGTTGTCGGAGGTATGCGGGTCGTGACATTTGATGCAGTCGCGAACGGCCGGCGGATGGACGGTTCCTTTTAAGGTCGCTGCGTCTTTGTCGCCATGGCAGGTGAGGCACATAGCCTGCGGAGTTGAGGTGATCAACTTTATGCGGGTAATGTCTTTGTTGACCCGGACTTCATGGCAGCTCAAACAACCCGTCGCGATCGCGGAATGAACGAACTTGCCCTTGGATTTGTCTTCGTGGCATTCGAGACACTTAGCGGCGTCGACGTTCTTATCCAAAGGAACCGGGTGCACTGCGGCAGTGCCGCGCGAAACGAGTGCAGCAGTCAAGATCAGGAAAAAGAAGATATTAAAACGAATGCGGCGGCCACCACGATCACCGACCTTGTCGCGGAACCGCATGAAACGGGGGAGTAACTTCACGGCACAGCCTCCAAAACGTGCGTGTGCACGAACGTCGCCGTATCGGGAAAAAGCTGTTTAAAATCGCAATACGCTTCTAACATATAGGATCAAAGCATGTTGGAAGACGCATTTGGTCGATTTGCCTAGAGTTCTTCTACAGGTTTTTCCGTTTCGTATGGGCCTTCTGCCACAGCATCGTCGGTGAAATGCCCCAAATGGGAAAGAGGGGGACTTGCGCCTCCACGTCCCAGTCGCCGGCCCCCGTCCTAGCTCAGCCTCTGTTCGCAGCACAGCCCACTCGCATCAACTCGCGAGTGGCGGCGGGAGCCGCATAATCACTGGGGCATGTGATGTTTGTCACTAGATAAGTGGAGTCCGAGCCAGCCACTCGCCAAAGGACCATCACTCCTTCTTGTGAGGAGCGTCACGAGTCGCTTGTGATGTGTCAAATCGCCGTGGAGCGTCTTTGGAGTGCGCGATTTAGCCCAAACTGGCCGTCGCGACCGACCTCTTCTCGCAAGTAAGTCATTCCATATCTATTGCTTACCAACGATCACCTGTCTGGCGTGGAACTTGCATTTCAAGCTTGGGAACAGAGAAAGGGTAAAGGGCCGTGGATTTCCGCAAAATTGCCCACAAAGCGTGGCGCACCATTGCTTCCATTCAGACTGGCGTGGTTCTGTTGATCCTGGTCGTGATTTTCGCTGCAGTCGGAACCATCATCCTGCAGCGGCCAGTGACCGACCCCGACGAGATGCAAGCGGCCTACTCCCCGCAGGCCCTCAGGATCCTGGATGCCGTTGGCTTAACCGATGTGTTTCATTCCTGGTGGTTTCTCGGTCTGGTGCTGCTCGTCAGCCTCTGCATCGTCGCGGCTTCGATCGATCGTTTTCCAAACTCCTGGCGTTACTTCTCGCGTCCCTACAAATATCCCGACGAAAGTTTTCGCCGCGCTTTACATCCGCAAAAATCGGTGGCCATCGAGGACGAAGAATCAGGCTTGGTAGCGGCCGAGCGAGCGCTGCACTCGATGGGTTTCAAACCTGAGCGCGTGGTTCGCGAAGACCATTTCGGGATTTTCGCGGAGCGGCATCGCACCTCGGAACTCGCGGTTTACATCGTGCACGCCAGCTTGCTGCTGATTTTCTTTGGCACCGTTGTTGACGGTCTCTGGGGTTGGCGCGGAACACTCAATTTAAATGAGGGCCAGACCTCGAATGTTGTTGAATTGCACGACGGGAGCACACGCACGCTGCCGTTCTCCATCCGTTGCGACTCCGCTGGCCAGGATAATTACGCTGACGGCAGCCCGAAGAAGTGGTGGTCGAAGCTCGCGGTGGTCGAATCTGGAAAAGATGTGCAGAAAAAAGAGATTGTTGTAAACGATCCGCTACTCTACAACGGCGTTCGCTTCTACCAGTCGAGCTATGGACCGAACGGCAAAGTTGACAAACTCATGCTGGCCGCAACCCCCAAAAGCGGTTCTGGCGAAAAAAAGGAATTTGGCCTGGCGGTTAATGAAACGGTTCCGCTCGATGCCACTACCAGCGTGCGTTTCGCCGAATTCTTTCCCGACTACGCCGTACTGGACGGACAGGTATACCGGAAATCAAACGATTTGGACAACCCGGCGGCGCACTTGGTTGTGACCTCAGCCGGCCAAGATTTCAACGTCTGGTTCCCGGCGATCGAGGGAGTCTCCGACAACTCCAAGTCGCCCTGGGAGTTTCAAGCCACCGACCTCAAAATGGGTCATTTCACCGGCTTGCAGGTTTCGCATGAACCCGGGCAATGGGGAGTGTGGTCCGGTGTCGTGCTCATGGGGATTGGCTTGGCCTTTGTGTTCTACGTAGTTCACATGCGGTTCTGGCTGGTACCGGTTCGCGATCCCAAAACTGGAAAACTTTCGCTGTGGATCGGGGGAACAGCAAATCGCAATCGCGATGCCTTTGACGGCCGCTTCAGCGATCTGGTCGCGTCCGTGGAAGAAGAACTGAAATCGGCTCCCAGAAATGCGCAGGATCAGCTCGCTTCGAGCGTTGGGAAGTGAACAGAAGGAACTCAACCCGGGAACGGATCCGGCTCATCGGAGGAAGTGAATGGCACGCGCAAAAGTAGAACAGCAGCAACCCGCAACCGGCATGACCCTGATCGTACTGGTCGGGTTGGCCATCGCGTTCCTGCTGTTCATGGCATTTTTGAACGTGGTGAAAAGCGGCAACATCCTGAATGAAACGAATCTGCTCTTCGCCGCCCTGATTTTCTATGCCGGCGCAGGCGCACTGTACCTGGGCTTCGGAGTCACCGGCACCGAATCCTACGTAAAGTTTGCATCCTTTGCTACCTGGCTCGGACTGGCCGCCAATACCGCAGCCATCGCTCATCGCTGGTACGAAGCTGGACACGCGCCATTTTCGAGCGTCTACGAGATGCTGCTCAGCTTCGTATGGACGCTCGCCGTGCTCACCCTGGTGGCGGAAAAGAAATATGGAGTGAAGGTTATTGGCACCGTCACCATGCCTGTGGCAATCGTCGGCGTCGTATTGATGCAGTTGCTGCGAACCGAAGTTCATCCGCTCGTACCGGCATTGCAATCGACCTGGTTGCACGTGCACGTCACTTTGGCCATGCTCGCCTACGCCGCCTGTGCTCTCAGCTTCGCACTCGCTTCAATGTTCCTCATCCAGGACAACATGAAGACCGAGACCTTCCTCGCCGTAACCAGTGCCAGCACATTGGCGATTTACGCGAGCGTAGTTTTCACACGCTTTGAAAAATGGGGCGGCCTGGGTCTAGTGGCATGGAATCCGGAGCAGAAGTCGGAGGTCTTTATTTCGAGGGGAGTACGTTTATTTGTCGATGTCCCGGATCTGGGCTGGCTGATGGTGCTCACGCTCCTGGTTGTCGCCTCGCCACTGGTGATCTACTTCCTTGCACGCTGGAAGAAAAACGACGGACTATTGACGCTCGCCAACCGCGCTGTGTTTCTCAGTATTCTTCTGCAAGCCATGACTTTGATCATGTTTCTGTTGCGCGCCCGCGACGGACGTTATCCATCGCTCGACGCCGACGGATTGTTCCCGACAAGCCTCGCCGCTTCCCCTTTCATACTGTCGGGCCTGGTGGGCGGCGTCTTCATTTCTCTTCTCTATCTCTTGCTGCTGTGGCGACGAGCGGATCTGGTACGGTTACTGCCCTCGACCGACAACCTTGATCGCATCACCTACAAAACCATCTGCCTGGCCTTCCCGCTGCTGACGCTGATGATTGCTTCGGGAGCGTACTGGGCAAACCAGACCTGGGGTTCGTACTGGAGCTGGGATCCAAAAGAGACATGGGCGGCAATTACCTGGCTGGTATACGCCCTTTACCTGCATATGCGCATCACAAGGGGCTGGCGCGGACGTCGCGCCGCGTACTTTGCCATCGGCGGCTTTGCAGTGGTGATGTTCACGTTCTTTGGCGTCACCTATCTGTTGCCAGGACTCCATGCCTACGCTTGATCAAACTGGCAGAGTGGGGACCTGGTCGCGGACGGAGACGTTCCGGAGCGCAGCGGTAGCCGTGGATTTTCCGGGGGGCGCAGAAAACAGCCAGCACGCAGTATCCGCAGGGTCGCGGGAAACGGGGTTTGAATTGAGTTCAGTTCGCGTCAATTGGCAGATCAAAGCGCTTTTGCCGGTGGTGTTCGTGCTGCTGACCGGACTGCTGCTCTTCATTGTCGCGACCGTTTCGTTTCGCGACCCGGAACGCCACGCCGTGCTGATGGTCGCTGGAGCAGGAGCGATTGCCATCTGCGGAGTGTCGATTGGCGCGCTCGCCTACTTCATTCAACGGCCCATGGTCGAGTTGCAGGAGAAGATCGCCCAGGTCACAGACGGCAACCTGAACGTAGCGGTCGACTTCGCCCGGCGCAATGACGAGATCGGAGACCTCGGCCGCAATTTCAACCACATGCTGCAGCAGTTGAGAGACAGCCGCGAGGAAATCGAGCTTCTGCATCGCACTCAAATGTCTCGCGCTGAGCACATGGCGACCTTGGGCGAGATGGCCGCAGGCCTCGCCCACGAGATCCGCAACCCACTTGCCGGAATCGCTGGCGTCATTGAAATCATCTCCCGTGATCTGCCCTCGACCAGTCCGGCGCGGGCAGTGGTAAAAGACGTTCGCCAGGAAATTGCCCAGATCAACCGCATCCTGACTGATTTACTCGAAACGGCGCGACCCCACCCGCCCCAGGTCTGTGTGAGCAATCTCAACACCACCGTGGAACACGCCGTAATGCTTGCGCGTCAGCAGGTGCTTTCGAAGCCCATCAAAATTGAGCTGCAGCAATCGCCCGATCTGCCCGAGGTCGAGCACGACAGCGATCAGATCCATCAAGTGCTTCTGAATCTGCTGCTCAATGCCGTACAGGCGGTCGACGGCGCGGGCACCGTACGTGTGGAGATCGGAACGCTTGAGAATTGCGCCAGCGTGGCGGTAAAAGACAACGGTCGCGGCATCCCGGCCGAACATCTTTCTCACATTTTCCGGCCTTTCTACACCACCAAGGGCAACGGCACCGGTCTTGGGCTTTCTCTAGCTCGCCGTATCGTGGAAGAACATCATGGGCGCATCGAAGTAAGTAGCGCGGTCGGGAAGGGAAGCAAGTTCGAGGTCGTTCTGCCGTTTCGCATGCCTGGCGCCAAACCCTCGATCCCCGCGACTTCCTAGCCATCGCGGGGTGTCCATCTCAGCCGGGCTCGATAACCCTATCGCTCCTCAGATGACATGGATGACATGCGCGTTGACCCATCGACCAGCCCCCTTTGGCCGCTGTCGTCGTCCGGACATTGCCCGGTCCAACTCCAGCAGGAGAAGTGCCATTGCCGCGGACAACGAAAGTGGCGTACCCGCCGTGTGCGCCTTTGACGCAACCGGCAAGATCATGCTCTCCATGATCCTGATGGTGCGATCTTTCACCGAGGGCCCGATTCCCAGATGCCCAGCGGTATGCAGATATGCTTTGGCGACTACTTTGCAATTGGGCCCTTGTTTCCAGCTTTGTGGCCAAAGTCGAGACCGAAATGAGGGTCTGACTTGGTACCATGAATCTCAATCGGGACTTCGGTTCCGGCGCCGTTCTTGCTGAAAAACGGGTCGACAGGTTTCAACAGTATCGACTTCCAGCCCGTGACCATATGCGACAGTTTGGCGTCCATGCGCGCCTTGCCATGGTAGTCGAATTGGTTGCCATCCAAACTGTAGTTCCCGGTCAGGTCCACTTGCACGCCGGGAGCCTTGAATTGCAATTGGGAAAAGGAAATAAGCCCATTGCTGAGACTTAACGTGCCCTGAATGTCGGAGTCTACAATCTCGGCTTTATTGTCCTCGGCCTCGCTCGCCTTGCCCTGACTTCGCATGCTGAAGGCGTCGATTTTTCCCTGGATCTTTTCGCTGCTAAAGTGAGCCCCGGAGACTTGAAAGTTTCCCTTCAGCCGCAAGCGGTTGACGATGTCGTCCCCACCCGGGGCCAGGTCGAATTTTGTCAGCAAATGAACGAAGCCGGTCATGACCGGCGGGTCAGTTCGGATGGCTGTCTTCAACAGGTCTTCGATCCTGCCCTTTTCGATCGATACATCCAGTTCCACATGATGCCCATTGGGGTTTTTCGTCCGTACGACCGACCCGTTTGCCACGAGCGATGAGTTGAGAATCTTTGCCTTGACGGGCCGGAGATAGGTATCGCCGGTCGTACCGTCGACGATGGCGTGAAAGTCGGTGTGCAGGGGAACGGCCCGCCCGCTGATCGAAATCCTGAAATCCGGGGTGTCGGTTGCGCCATCGACCGTAATTTTGTCCAAGGTGCCGGCATAATGGCCGGTCGACGATAGCGTTCCGCCGATCCCCTTGATGGTGCTCAAATCCGCCTGGTCAAACGAATAGGTTCCGCTCACCGCGGTGTCGCGCGGGCTATCGGGCTGCCAGGGGCCAAACGAACCGCTCGAAACGACCAGGCCAACCGGCTTGGGGTTGGTCAGGGTGGCATCGAAGTGCAGCGGGGAATCCGGCCCGATTCTCGTCATTTTCAGGCTTTCGATGTCAAATTCCAGGGGCAACTTCCCCGGCCGCAGGGTGTTGACGATCAACTGGGCCTGGACGCACAGGAATCGGTCCACCACAATTTTGATTTTCCCTTTCCCGGGCCCCATCTTATTGATCTCGCTGCGATGTTCCTTGGGCGGCAGGTTCAGCTGCAATCCTTTTACAAACACGGTGTTGACGTGCAAGGGAGAGCGGAACAGCCCCCGGATGCCCATGCGAAAGCGGAATTCCCCGACACTAATAATCGGCTGAAATCCAGGTTCAAAATTGTTCGGGTCAGTTTCTCCAAAGATTCTGAGCCCGGACCCCGAAACCTGCAGCCCCTTGACGAGCGACACATGGAAGGCGTCAAGCTCCACCCTGCTCTTGAACCTGGTTGACAAAGTCTCGATCACGGCCGAGCGCAGGGTAGGCTCGGCACGGTGGACCACGATCGCGACGACGATCAGGGCAACTGCGAACAACAGAGCGATTGCCGAGAGCCAGCGCCAACGCCCACTCCAAGACCAATGACCGGCGGACTTCGTCGTCCGGCGCAAGTTCTGTTCAGGTTCTGCCATGGTCGATCTTGGCTCTCCCAGCCGATTGTAGAGCACCCAGCTGCCTCTGTTGCTCAGGTCTTCTAGCGAGACCTGCCCGCGATCGGCATTTCTCTTCTACCCTGTCGGCCGACCCCGCCGAAGCAATCTCCGAAAGCGCTTGGCTTCATTTTCGTAGTAAATTAAACAGGGCATGCCGGCACAGAAAATTATGATTGTGGACGACGAGCGCCTGGTGCGCTGGTCGCTCCGCCAGAAGTGCGAAGAGTGGGGATATCACGTCATTGAGGCCGATTCCGGGGAACCAGGCCTGAGGCTCGCCCAGCGGGAATCGCCCGACCTGGTCCTGCTGGATGTCCGCATGCCCGACCTGAGCGGTATCGAAGTGCTCGATCAGCTCAAGAAAAATGGCGACGCCCGCGCCGTCATCATGATCACCGCTGACCCCCAACTGGACGATGTCAAGGCCGCGCTCAAGCTGGGAGCCTACGACTTTGTCGGCAAGCCCGTCGATTTTGACGAACTTCACATCACCATCAAGAACGCGCTTGAGGCCACCAGCCTGCGCACCGAAGTCCAGCAACTGCGCGGCGAGGTGCGACGCGTAGGTGGCTATCACGATGTGGTGAGCGTGTCGGCCAAAATGACCGAGCTCATGAACTTCGTGAAGAAAGTCGCGGCCAGCGAAGCCACCACCATTCTGATTCAGGGCGAAAGCGGCACCGGCAAGGACCTTATCGCCAAAGCCATCCACTACGAAAGCTCACGTCAGGAAAAACCCTTCGTCGCCATCAACTGCTCGGCCATCCCCGAGACCCTGATGGAAGCCGAGCTTTTCGGCCACGAAAAGGGCGCCTTCACCGATGCCAAGCAGATGAAAAAGGGACTGTTCGAGGCGGCCGACGGCGGCACATTGTTTCTCGACGAGATCGGCGAGCTTTCTCCCTTGCTACAAGCCAAATTGCTGCGCGTGCTGGAAGACCAGGTCATCCGCCGGGTGGGCGGTATCCGCGACATGCAGGTGGACGTTCGGGTGATCGCCGCCTCCAATCGCGACCTGGAAAAGGCAGTCCGCGATGGCCAGTTCCGGCAGGATCTCTATTACCGTCTGGCCATCATTGCTATCTTTATCCCGCCGTTGCGGGACCGCAAGGAAGACATTCTGCCGCTGGTCGACTTTTTCATCGATCGCTACAACCGCAGATTCAAGAAGTCGATTCGTGGCATTACCGACGACACCCGCCGCCTGATTCTCAGTCATAACTGGCCGGGCAACGTGCGCGAACTGAAAAACACCATCGAGCGCGGCATGATCCTCGAGGACGAACCCTTTCTGCGGCCGGTGTATCTCCCGTTTTCCGTAGGCGAGTCGGGCGGACGCACGCTATTTGAGCGAACTTCGCCTGCCGATGGCGGACAAACCTTGCCGAACGGCCGCACGCTCCCGCGGCTATATATTCCCGAGGGTGGAACCTCGCTCGAGGAAGTGGAGCACGCAATGGTCGAGCTGGCAATGCGCCAGGCCAACGGCAACCAGACCCACGCCGCCAAACTCCTCGACATCAGCCGCGACGCTCTGCGCTACAAGCTGAAGAAATTCGGCCTGATCCGCGGCGATGAAGAAGGCGCGCAGACCAGCGTGGCTGAGGAACAATGATTCCCGTCTGAAGCCTAGTCCAACTGGCAATCCTCTGGCATTATTGACGGTATGCCGTCCGGCTTTCTCCCAACACCCAACCTAACATTATTGTTGTCAATAATTTACCCCGCATCTCCGATGGCATTCGGCGTGCGGAAACTGCGTAAGGTGGAGTGTGCCTCGGCCGGCCAGAATTCTTAGTCTTGCTCACGAAGTCGTGCTTGCGCACGACTTCCACGGCATCGTGTCGCTGTGGAGCCAGGCTGCCGAACGGCTGTACGGTTGGAATGCTCGAGAAATCGTCGGCCGCCCGGTCCATGAACTGCTCGAAACCCGCTTTCCGGTCTCACTCGACGATGCTCTAGAAACGGTCCAGCGCTCCGGGCAGTGGCGCGGAGAACTGGTTCAGACCACCCGTGGTGGCCAGCAGATTTCTGTCGACAGCCACTGGTCCCTCCAGTTTGACGAGGACGGAAGCCCGATCGGCGTTTCTCGCCTTGACCAAGACCTCGCCCTCGTCCGACTATCGAAGCCAGACGAAGAACCGAGCGAAGTCAATTTCCGCATGCTGGTCGATCATTCTCCGCTTGGAATCTTTGTGGCCAACGCCGACGGGCGCTACATCGATGTCAATCCCGCCGCCGAGAAGATGCTCGGCTACACGAAAGCGGAAATCCTCGAGCTCAGCATCGCCGACATCGTGGTGCCGGCCGACAGACCGAAAATTGCTCCCGAGGTGGCGCGTTTTGCTGACAGAGGTGTGGTCCGCAGCGACTGGACGTTCCGCCGGAAAGACGGTTCCGTGTTCCCGGGTGAGGTCGTGGGCTGCCAGCTGCCGGACGGGCGTTTACAGGCGATCGTCAGCGACCTGACCGAACACCAGCAGCGGGAGGAATCGTTGCGGCAAAAAAGCGAACAACTCCGCGCCTTGCTCGAGATCAGCCAGAAGTTGACCTCCAAGCTCGATTTGCAAGCGCTGCTCGCTGCCGCCTCCTCTTGCCTGCGCGGCAGCGTGGCCTATGACTCTGCCGCCCTGGTGCTGCCCGAAACGGGCGGCATGATGCGCATATGCCCTCTCGACTCTGAGGTGTTACGCGGGTTGATCGACGAGGAAATCGTCGTGCCCTGGGACCCGTCGCTCGCCGAGCAGGTTCCGCGGGACGGGAGCGTTCGCTTGCTGTCCTCGGATGAATTCCGCTTCGCGTCCTCATTTTTTTTGAGCCGCCTGGCTCGTGCCGGCGTCCGTTCGATGTGCTGCACCATGCTGTGCCTGGGTTCGGATTCGACGGGTTCGGTGTGGCTCGGGCGCAACAGTGAAAATGCTTTCTCCGCCTCGGACCTCGACTGGATTCGCCAGGTAGCCGTACTTCTGAGCATCGCGCTTGAAAACTCCCGCGCCTACCTGCAGATTGCCGAGCTCAAGAACAAGCTCGCGGCGGGAAAGAAAATCCTCGAACAGGACACCCAGTCAGAATTCAACATCGACGAGATCGTCGGCACCAGTTCCGCCCTCAAGCACGCGCTCGACCAGGCGCACATGGTCGCCGATACCGATGCCACGGTGCTAATAACCGGCGAGACCGGCACCGGCAAGGAACTGATCGCGCGCATCATTCACCGCGCGAGCCCACGCGGTGCTCACAGTTTTGTCAAAATGAACTGCGCCGCGATTCCTGCCGGTCTGCTCGAAAGTGAACTTTTCGGCTACGAAAAAGGCGCCTTCACCCACGCCGTCGCCCGAAAGCAGGGGCGGATCGAACTCGCCGATCAGGGCACCCTTTTTCTCGATGAGATCGGCGAGATGCCGCTCGAGGTGCAACCCAAAATGCTGCGTGTTCTGCAGGACCAGGAATTCGAGCGCCTGGGCAGCACCCACACCCTGCGCGTCAGTGCGCGCCTGATCGCGGCTACCAACCGCGACTTGTTCTCGAGCGTCGCGCAGAAAGAATTCCGCAGCGACCTGTTCTACCGGCTGAACGTCTTTCCTATCCACCTTCCTCCGCTCCGCGAGCGCCGCGAGGATATTCCGGGACTGGTCAGACATTTCGTCAACAAACACGCCCGCCGCCTGAAACGCCCGATTACCCGCATCCCCGAACGCGCGCTCGAGGTTCTGACGCGCTGGGAGTGGCCGGGCAACATCCGCGAACTCGAAAACTTCATCGAGCGCGCGGTCATTCTCAGTCCGTACGGAGTGTTGAACGCTCCGCTGGCAGAACTGGTGGCGATGGAGGAACTGATGGAGGGGGATGACCTCGAACAGCTGCAGCGCAGCACCATCATCGAAGCTCTGCGCAAGAGCAACGGCGTGATCGCCGGGCGCACGGGTGCCGCCGCCAGGTTAGGTGTGAAACGAACCACTCTCCAGTCGAAGCTCCTCCGTATGCGTATCAATGCCAGCGAATATCAGCGGAACAAGGACGCAAACTGATTTCCGCCCTACCTCGGTCTGCGAGCGACTTGGCGGGATGTTCTGGGCGCCGGCCTTAGTGCAGGTCAGGGGCCGGGAGCGCTCGGAACGCGCTTAACCGCCCAATCCCAAGGGATGCTACGAGGGTAATGCTCGGACCCGTAAAAAGTGCCCGATCGCATCTCGGTTTTGCTATATGTTCCTAATGTATGAGGTCGCATGGCGGAACGGCTCGGCTTCTGCTGTCCCAGCTCGTCCTACTCGCAATGTCAGTCGCCCTCAGGCTCCCCGCTGCCGGGGCAGAGCCGCCGCAAACTTCTCTCGAGACCGAGCTTCAGAGCCACCTTTCTGCCTTCGTATCTGCTTCCGCGAAACCCGAGAACTCCATCACCACGCGTGATCTTACCAATGCCGCTCTGGCGAACCTTCTTACCCGCGGAGACCCCGCGCGTTCCGAAGCATGGATTGAGCGCGCCTACGCCACCCAGGACATGGAGCGCCACAGCAAGACTTTTGGCGAACTCAAGTGGCACACCGACGACCAGACGATCACCGACACGAATGCCATCGAATTCGGAACTCAGGCCATGGGACCGCTCTACCTCGCCTTCGGGGACAAACTGTCGAACGGATTCAAGGCGCGCATGGCGCCGCATTTGATCGCCGCCCTGGCTGGACTGCGCGCCCACAAGGTCCCGGTCTCCTACACCAATATTTTTCTTATGAATCTGGTGAGCAGAATGCTGATCGGGCAGGCGACGGGCGACGGGACCGCGGTCATCGAGGCAGAACAGCAGTTGGACGCCTGGCTCGATGCCACACGGCACAACGGAGTGCACGAATTTGACAGTCCCACCTATTACTCGGCTGACCTCGACTCGCTGGTCGAAGGCTTCCGTTACGCGGCCAGGGCAGAAGATCGGGACAAGTTCGCGCGCATCCTGGACTACTTTTGGACCGACATTGCGGCCAGCTTTCTGCCCGCCTCCGGGCGCATGGTGGGCGCATATAGCCGTGACTATGACTTCCTGCGGGGACGCGGTGGCATGGATGTCTGGTTGGGCGATGCTGGATGGGCCACGATCCCAAAGAAGTCGGTCGATTTCGAAAAAGTGTTCGTGCTCGACAACCAGCGCGCCGGTGGTTATCGTCCGAGGCACGATTCCACGTCCCTCGCGACCGAGTTGCCGCGCGAAGTCGTCTCCACGCGGGACGAGGATCCGCATCACTTGCGCTATCTGTGGATCAACAGCAAGGTCTCGCTCGGCTGCACCAGCGGAGACTATGGCCCGCAAGACAAGCTATTCAATGCAACCTTCGCGGGCGCCATCGATCTGCCGCAGATCAGCATTGTGCCTGACGTGTTTGATGCGCCCTACGGACTGATCAAGAGTCTTGATGGATCAGGCCACGGAAAACCCACGCATCTGCCTCTGCACGCCGCGTGCGTCGAGCAGGGAGGAATCGCACTGATCACGCTCGATCTCGACCCCTCTGCGATCCCACCCGACGCTCGTGGTCTGGCCACCAATGTCCTGCTGCCGTCTGACGCCGCGATCGCCGTCGATGCGAAGCCCGCCAGCTGTACGTCGCCGGGCTCGACCTCGGTTAACCCCGGATCTGTGATCTCGGCAACCATCGGGGGCTCGACGGTCGCCGTACGCCTGTTGCAGGTTGACCCTTTGCCCGAGCAGAAACCGGAACTGTCGCTCGCCGCCGATCGGGACGGCCTGGCCCACAAAATTGTACGGCTCAAGCTGACGCACCTGCGGGCCGGGCAGCAAACCAGCTCGAAACATCTGACGGTGGCGTTTCTCATCATCGCCCGCCAGGGTGTTGCGGCCGATGAGGTGGTGCGGGAGATGCAGCAAGCCAGGATCTCGAGCGACGTGAAGGAGAAAATCTGGAGCGTGACGGCCGAAGTCGAGAAATCGAGGCTCGAAGTGGCGCGCTCGACCGACGATCGTAAAGCCATCATCCGCCAACTGGCGAACCGAGAAAGTATCCGGGCGTCCATCCTGTCGGTGAACGGCAAAGACCTAGCGAGCTCCGTTCTCCACTGACGGGATACGGAGAGAGCGGAACCATAAGCACGCGGGCGGAATCGAAAAACAGCCGGCGCAGTTCTGGTCGAGAAAGATAGGACGGGCTCTCGCTTCGCGAGGTCTCCTCTATGCCGGTCTACTGCCGATTCCCGCCTGGTCGGCGGTCTGCAGGTGGAACAACCGCCGCAAGGCGGTCGTCATTTGCTCCTGGTCCACTTTTTCAGGAAGCCCTTTCAGTTCGCGGGCCAGCGACCCGGCGATGCGCTGCGTCATCCGCAACATCATGGCATGCAACATTTCGTCCAGGTCCTTCGAGAAAGGCCCGCTCTCTTCGCGGAACGAATCGAGCTCCTGCCGGCAAATCTCATCCAGTCGCAGGCGCAATGCCACGATGGTCGGTATCGTCCGTTCCGCCATCAGCTTGCCGCGAAAGCCATGCGCTTCGGCCAACAAAATCTTTTGTGCGTCGGCGATGGCGTCTTCGCGCTCATGGGCGTTGTGGTCAGCCACGTTTTCCAGATCGTCCAGATCATAGAGATATACGCCGGGAACGTCGCGGACTGCGGAATCGACATCACGAGGCATGGCGAGATCGACGATCACCAGGGGCCTGCCCTCGCGTCCGCGAACGATGGCCTCGGCTTCCTCGCGGCTCAAAATTTTGTGCGGGCAGGATGTCGAACTGATGAGGATGTCGGCCTCGGCCAGTTTTTGCCAGCGCTCTTCAAACGGAAACGCGGACCCGCCAAGTTTGGCCGCAAGCTCGCTTGCGCCCTCGAGCGTACGATTGATGACGCTCACCTGGGCCGCACGTGCCCCATGTTTGAGCAATTCGAGCGCTGACATTTCACTGATTTGTCCGGCGCCTAACAGCAGCACTTTCTTGTTTTCGAGCACACCGAAAATTTGTTTTGTGAGTTCCACGGCGGCGTACGGAATCGAAACCGCGGCGTTGCCGATCGAGGTTTCACCGCGCACACGATCGGAAACCGCAAACGCCTTCTGCAAGACGGCATCGAGGAATCGTCCCGTTACCCCGAGCTTCTGTGCCTTTTGCCACGCGTCCTTTACCTGCACGACAACCTGAGGCTCGCCAACCACCATGGAATCGAGGCTCGCTGCCACCCGGAAGATATGGAGCAGGGCGGATTCATCGAGCAAGCGGTAGAAGTGTTTCCACTCGCACAGCATCAGCCCGTATTCGGAGCCGAGCAGCCGCATCACAGAATTCGCCGCCAGGGTGATGTCGTCAGCCCACAGCCAGAACTCGGTCCGGTTGCAGGTGGCCATGACGATGACCTCTTCGATGCCTTCGGCTCTTGACAACTGCACCAGAGCTTCGCAGCGTCGGTTTTCGTTGATCCAGAACCGCTCGCGCACGGCCACCGGGGCGGTACGGTAGTTCAGGCCAACGACCATTAGAGCCGGTTCCACTCGCTCACCTCCTTGTGGACTACCCTTGGGAATGCACTCCGGGTGCCAACCCCCAAGGAGCGACCTATTCACTCTTATTTTCAGAGGGTTAAGTCGGTAATGGTGAGCAGGAAGTAGGGTCTTGCGGGCTAGCTTGCGGGATATAACACTTGCACTCGTGTCTTTTGGCCCGTGACCAATGTTGCAAAACAACGTGATCTCGATCACGGTCCCGCACTCTCGCGGGGCAGCGATAGATGCCAAACGATGATCTTGCTGGAGTTCCCGGATCGCGGGTGACGACTAGCCGACGACAGCCGCCGGCGCGTCCTTTTCCTTCTTCAGTCCTTTTGCCTGCGGCTGGTAAACGCAGAACGGTTCCTCGTCGAGGTAATTGCCGGTGGCGGCGTACGCCCGGGCGCGGCAGCCCATGCAAATATTGCGAAACTCGCAGCAGCCGCATTTTCCCTCAAGATTGTTGGTATCGCGCAGCTCATTGAACACGACCGAGTTTTCCCAGATTTCGGCAAAGGGCTGCTTTCGCAAATCGCCCGCCAGAGCCGGCAAATACCCACAGGGATAGACTTCGCCCTGGTGCGAGATGAAACACACGGCGGTTCCCGCAAGACAGCCCTTGGTCATGGCGTTCATGTCGGAGGGATGCGATCCCGGGTGCCCGACCGGCTGCAGGTGTCCGTGGGGTTTCAGTTCGATGCCGGTCGACCCAGGCATCATCATTTCCGTCGGTCCGATATTTGCCGCGGCCGCGTTCGGCGAACCCACGTTCGGCAGATGCGGTGCGGTCTGCGCCGCCTGCGCTGCCGCAATCTCGGAGCGGTGCTCGGCCGCTCGCCGCTGTCGAACCACCCGGAAGTAGTGCGGCGCGCAAGTGGCCTTCATTTCGATGCCACCTTCGAGCGAGCGATCGTAAAACCAGTTCAGCATCTTTTCATATTCTTCGGGAGGAACCATCTGTTCGTTGGCGATATCCACACCGCAGCCGACCGGTACCAACAGGAACGTGTGCAGGGCGTCGGCTCCGAGCGACTTCGCGAGCTCCAGTACCGCCGGAAGTTGATGCGCATTGTGGCGGGCAATGGTGGTGTTGATCTGTACCGACATGCCCAGATTTTTCAAATTGCGGAAACCGGCGACGGCGGCGTCGAACGATCCCGGAATGCCGCGAAAAGTATCGTGGGTAAGCCCGTCGGCGCCATCGAGGCTGATGGCCACACGCTGGACTCCGCTATCGACGATCATGCGTGCCACATGCTTGGTTACGAGCGTGCCGTTGGTCGCCAGTGCCACACGCAAACCTTTGTCGGTGCCGTAACGCGCGAGCTGGAAAATATCCGAACGGAACAACGGCTCACCACCGCTCAGCACCAGAATGGGCGTGGAGACAGCCGCAATCTGATCGATGATATCGCGTGCTTCCAGGGTCGAAAGATCGGAGGGAGCGCTCAGTTCCGTAGCCGTAGCCCGGCAGTGGATGCAGCGGAGATTACAGCCCTTGGTCAACTCCCAAAAAATCAAGCGCGGCTTGTTCTTGCTGAGCGAATTGGAATGATCTCCGTTGCCGTTTGTGCCAGCCATGTGCAGTATCCCTCCCTATTCGAACCGGGGGCCTACCCCCACCCAACGGCAACGATAGTAGAGAGCACGCCCGCGAGCGGTGACACTCATCACCAGAAATTGTGATGTACGTCACGCAGGCGAAATCGATTGGAATCTTAGAGATCGGTGAACTCGTGCGGCTTGCGCGTGAGCCGGATGGATCGTGCCGCCTTTTCGCGATTAGCCTACCCGATCGCTGCTCCTCGCCGCATCGAGACCTCCGGGTTGGCAGCATTTCGAGCGAACGATCTCGCACCTTGCATGCAGCCTACCCGAGGAAGTTAGATGCTCGGTGAGATCTGAGATCTAATGAGATCTGGGATCCATGAGGGCGTTGTCAGCCGCCTGCCAGATCGACACTGACATCCAAGCCTGCAGCAATACGGCAGCTCTTGAATAATGGCTCAGCTGGAGTTTTGCGAACCAAAGGGAATGCGCCACCGGAAAGAGGTCGAAGCGGAAATCATCTACCGGTGTCGTCAACCAATGTCGTCGCATGAACGAATCGCGGGAACGCCCGAAGCGAGCAGCCGCTCACCCGGGAACAGCCGTGCCGTGAACACCGGCAGTTCGGCAACTCCCCGAGTTCAGATCGCATTGCTAGTTCAGTTGTGGTTTGCCAGATCGCGCAATGCGGTTGCGTTGCGAATCACCAGCGTCGAGCCTTTCGATTGCACGATCTGCCGCTTCTTCATCTCGGCAAATAGCCGGGTTACGGTCTCGCGCGACGTCCCGATCATCTGCGCGATTTCTTCGTGGGTAAGTCGAAGCTTCAATCGAGGTTCCACTTTCGAGGCCTCTCCGTTCTTGGAGCTCCACTCCAAGAGCAACTTGGCCAGCTTCTCGGCGGCCGAGTGAGAGAGGCCGAGCGAACCCGCCTCTTTACAGGCGCTATGATACTTCTCGCTCAGCTGCTCGGCTACCTTGAAGCACGCCTCGACGTCATCTTTCAGGAAATGGAGAAAGTCCTCGCGCTTCACAAAATTGACTTGGCACGGATCAATCGTCTCCGCTGTCACCTCGTACGGTTTGCCGGAGATGGTCGCGCTCAATCCCAGCACCTCGCCCGGTTCGGCCAGTTTCACGATCACGGTTCTCCCGCTGGGGGAGTTAATCGAGAGCTTGACGCTGCCTTTACACAAGACGAAGATGCCCCGCGGCATCTGCCCTTCGACAAACAGCACCGCTCCTTGCGGGTAGGCGGTGGCGTATTTGATGGCTTCAAAAGCCTGCAATGCGTGTTCGGGCAGATCGCAAAAAATACGATCCGTGCGGAGCTTGCACGTAATGCAACTTTCGACAATCTCCATTCCGTATGGCGAGAGCATGAACCAGCCTCCTGGATCAAACCTCGGGGCCGCCTCGCTGGTGTCGGTTGCATCTTGCGCAATCCCACAAACTCAGACTGAGCAGACCTCGTCTGAGGTCAGTTTCCGTCGGGACGGAACGTTTGGCTGTGCTGTCAGACACATCCAAATGTGACGCGCCTCACACCCCCCTGGCCTCGGGGAAACGGAACCGAAACGGGGCCTCGCGTGTCGTCCGGGCCGGACGGGAATTCCGACCGATGGGGCTTTCCGGCTCGAGCGCCAAGGCAAGCGCGGGGAAATCCGACGCGGTTCTGCCGTCAAAACTCGAGGGATGGTTTGGGTATAATCGCTTCCGGCTTCCGGAGATTTTCAAATGGCCGTGTTCCGCGCATCTCTCTGTTTATGCCTTGTCGTGCTGATGCCGGCGCCGCTTCTTGCCTGGGGTTCGATTGGCCACATGACGGTCGCCTATGTCGCCTACCAGCATCTCACCCCAGCCGCCAAGGCACGGGTCCGCGATCTCCTCGTACTGAATCCCGACCTCGCGAGCTGGGAAAAACAGGTTCCTGCCGGCACCTCCGCCGAAGATCACGACCGGATCATGTTCATGATTGCCGCCACCTGGGCCGACGATATCAAAGGAGATTCCCGATATTCCGACGAGGGAAGCGATCCCAATACGGCCGATGGCGTCACCTCTTCGCAAAATATCGGTTATGCGGACCTGTTCCGCCACCGCTACTGGCACTTCATTGACACGCCGTTTTCCCCGGACCACACGATGCTCCCCGCCATTGCCGCACCGAATGCGGAAACCGAAATTGCGGCCTTCCGCGCGGTTTTGGCCTCGACCGAGCCCGATGAACTCAAGTCGTATGACTTGGTATGGCTGCTGCATCTGATCGGCGATATTCACCAGCCGCTCCATGCCACAACGCGCGTCACCTCGGCCGACAGGAAAGGGGATGCGGGCGGAAATAAGGTCCAGCTTTTGGGCGACGCATCGGCCAATCTCCATGCCTATTGGGACGACCTGCCCGGCCTTGACTGTAGCTTCTGCAGCAAGAAGATCCGCTGTGTCGAGCGCGCCGCCACTTTGGCGAAAACGCTGAAACCGGCAAACCCCGCCTCCGCTCGCAATTTGAGCGTCGCCATTTGGATTCAGGAGAGCTTTCAGGCGGCGCGCACCGTCGTCTATCGTGCCCCGATCGGTGGCGCCGACGGGCCCTATACGATCGCGCCGTCTTCGTTCTATGAAACGGCCGCCCTGCACCTGGCCAAGGCACGCCTTGCTCTTGCCGGAGCGCGCCTCGCCGAGGTTTTGAATCACGAAATGAAGTGAAGCCACCTGAATCTGAGGCTCGTGCGAAGATAGAGGGCTAGACCGGGGGCAATCGAAGCGCACGCCAGGCATGGGAACCGCAACCTTTCGCAGGGTATTCAAAGCATTTCACTATCGGGATTTCCGCCTGATGTGGGTGGGTGCATGCACGTCCAGCATCGGCACCTGGATGCAGATCGTGGCGCAGGGCTGGCTCATCTATCGTCTGAGCCATTCCGCACGCCTTCTGGCCCTCGACCAATTCCTCGGCGGCATTCCGATTTTCCTGTTTTCGCTGCTGGGCGGGGTGGTCGCCGACCGTATTGAGCGACGCAAGATCCTCGTCGTCTCCCAGTACATCCAGATGGCGAGTGCGGCAACGCTCACGCTGCTGGTGGCGACTGGACACGTCCACGTCTGGCACATTCTCTGTCTCTCCTTCGTCTCCGGCTTCGCCCAGGCGTTTGGCGGACCTGCCTACCAGGCGCTGATTCCGACCCTGGTCGACCGCGAGGATATGCCGAATGCGATCGCGCTCAATTCCATCCAGTTCAACATGGCTGTTACCATTGGGCCCGCACTGGCCGGTCAGGCGCTGGCTAAGTTGGGAGAGAGGTGGTGTTTCGGCTTGAACGCGGTTTCCTTTCTCGCGCCCATCCTTTCGCTCTCGCTCATTTCCACCCGTTTTCTGCCGCTGATGACAACCGAGTCGATCTTCGGCAGCCTGAAGCAGGGCATCAAGTTCGTTCGCAAGCAGAATTCCATGGAGGCACTGGTCGTGCTCGCTTTTTGCATGACCGCTTTGAGCATGCCCATGCGGACCTACATTCCTGTGTTCGTCAAAGACATCTTTCACCGCGGTCCGGAAACCTACGGCAACTTGCTTTCACTGATGGGAATCGGTTCTATCTGCGGCTCGCTCGCCGTCGCTACCATGGGCAACATGCGCAACAAGGGACGCTTCGCCCTCACCGTGCTGATTTCGCTGGGCGCTGCCATCGCCGGCTTTTCGCTTTCCCGCTCTCTGCCCTTGAGCTACGCCGTACTGGCGCTGGTGGGCGCATCCATGATGGCGGTTTTTGCCACGGTGACGTCGCTCGTGCAGCTCATCACGACCAACGAGATGCGCGGACGCGTAATGAGCGTGTATAACTGCGCCTTCCGCGGCGGCATGCCCATGGGAAACCTGGTGTCGGGGTGGTTGGTCCCCATCTTCACCGCACCCAGGGTGCTGGCGGTGAATGGATTGCTATTGATTTTAGTGGCCCTTTATTTCCTGCTGATCCAGCGGCGCATGGCAACGCTCTGACCGACTGGGACCCGCTTGCCATCGTGTGCCTGTACCGAGAAATCTGGAATGCGCCCAAACCTTAGCCGCCATCCCCAAAGGGACTCGAATTTATCGGGTTGAAAGCCACGACTTCCCGGGTTCGAGAAAAGCGAAGATGATCGTGGATGTAACGTAGCGCTCTCCGGGAACGTTGGTGATTAAATGAGTATTCCACAAGTTGCTGCACTGCGAACAGGAAGCGCTCGCCGAGCAAAACCAGGCTCGCGTAGCCCCTCAACCGTGATAATAACTACAGCTTTGCTCTGGCCGCGGACGACAATATGCCGACTGGCCCATGCCACGTTCTCTCCGCTGAGCCGCTGACCAAGAACAAGTTCTTCTACCGTGGCCGAATTTGGGTCGATGCAGAAGACTTTGCTGAGGTGGGCATTGCGTGGGTGCCCATGCAAAACCCTTGATTCTGGACAAAAGCGCAGGACCGAACAAATCTATGCCAAGCTGGGTGATTTCTGGCTTCGCCTTTCCAAGCAAAGCACCAGCAGGATTCGACCGGGAGGCCATGGCGATTTCACCATTGCCTACCGGGACTACAAGATCACGGCTGCCACCACCCCGAACACGCTCGACAAAATAGCTGGGTACCGGTAGCAGATTCTCACTTGAAGATTGAGAATCAAAGCAAATTGCACCGTGCGCATAATATGCGATTGTATCGAATATTATGCACATGTGGATTACCCGTGCGGTTGAACCCCGCCTGCAACGGTCGGCAAAGACGCGGCCCATGGTGGTGCTGACCGGAGCCAGACAAACTGGTAAAACCTCCACCGTTCTGCGCTTGTTCCCGAGACATGCGTTTGTCTCCCTCGACCTCCCCGCGGAAGCCGAGCAGGCGGAAAAAGACCCGGGCACTTTTCTTCAGCGTCATCCGCCGCCCCTGCTCATCGATGAGGTTCAATATGCGCCCGGCTTGTTCCGCCACCTGAAAGTGGCCGTAGATGCTCACCGTGCGCGCAACGGGCAATTCCTGCTCACTGGGTCACAGAAGTTCACCCGAATGAAAAACGTTTCCGAGTCGCTGGCAGGCAGGGCCGACATTGTGCAACTTGAGACCCTGTCCTTTGCTGAAATTCAAGCGGATCTGCCGCAAATCGAAATCGAAACCGCCGTCGTGCGCGGTGGCTTTCCAGAGCTGTACGCCAACCGAGACATTGACTCTGCAGCTTTTTACAATTCCTATCTGGCTACATATCTCGAACGCGATGTCCGCTCCTTAACCAATGTGGGCAGCCTGCGGGACTTCGAAAGATTCCTGCGCGCCTGCGCACTCCGTTCTGCAAACCTATTGAATAAAGCAGACTTGGCGCGCGATGTGGGCATTGCCCCATCGACGGCGAACCAGTGGCTGTCGATGCTGGAGGCTTCGGGTCAAATCGTGTTGCTTGAGCCGTGGTTCTCGAATCGAACCAAGTCCATCGTCAAGCGCCCAAAACTCTATCTCACTGACACTGGCCTGCTTTGCGCTCTGCTGAATATTCGATCCGTGGACGCTCTTCGGCAATCCCCGGCATTGGGCGCCGTCTGGGAGACGTTTGTCTTCGCCCAGCTGCGCGCGCGCGAAAGCCGCGAAGGGCGTACCGGCAGCCTCTTCTTTTGGCGTGACCGAACCCGCGAAGTGGACTTTTTGGTGGATACGGGCGGACGGCTGGAACTGTTTGAAGCGAAATGGGCGGAATTGCCAGATATCGGCGATACAGTGAATCTCGACTTCGTGCGCAACGTGGTAGGCAAATCACGGGTAGCCGCAGGTGCGGTCGTCTGCCGCACACCAAACGGATTTCCGCTCCCGAATGGATTTCGGGCGCTACCTGTGACTGAACTCAGATGAATGAACTGCGTCGAGCATGGCAAGCTCGAAGAAAGGGTGCTTACGGTCTTTGAGCTTTGCCATCTTCATGTCCGCACCCCGGAGCTGCGAGAAGGGCCGCCAGGCTCCCACCCCCTCATTTGCCGCGGGTCGCCGACGGGCAATACACGCTACGAATCCCTGCGACAAAAAAACAAGGGCACAAGCCAGCGCTCGTGCCCTGATTGAGATCCGATGGGGTCGGATCGCGATCTTTGATTACTTCTCTTGTAGCGACTCGATGTACTTGGTAAGGTTCGCCACGCGCTGCTGCACCTCACCCTCGTGTCCGCCGCTCATGTTCCAGAACAACGTTCCCCACACCGGCATATCCTTCGAACCGTGCGCGGGAAGGTCCGAATCGCCGTGAATGGAGGACGTAACTTTCAGGGACGGATACTTCCCCCCATTCTTCTTGCTGAGCAGGGTAAGGTCGGTGGGAGTTGCCTTCAAGGCGCTGGCTGCCGGGCCTTGGCCTTTTCCGTCCGTCCCATGGCAAACCGCGCAGTAGGCGGTATACATTTCCTTGCCGGACACGGGCGACGTCGCCCTGACCGGCACATGCTTGATGGTTTTATCCGCTGGCGCCGGCGCCGACTCCTGCGCTCGGACGATGCCCAAGCATACGAGAACGACACTGAGCCCGAGAATCACTTTCTTAACGCACATCGCATTCTCTCCTTTGAACCAATCTCGCTTCGGTGAGCTTCGACGAGCGCCCACCACCGCAAACCCACGACGCTGCTACCATACACTTGGTCGCGGGCTACCGCGTAGCGATTTTCCAATCCTTGCCGGTTCGCATCAGAGCCATGGTGGATCTTGTCGGATCGCCGTGATAAAAATCCACCGCATACTTGTTGATCAGGGTTTGACGCTCCCAGGTATTGAAGCTTTTCACCTGCGGTCCACTGGCGTCAAACAGGTCGCCCAATTGATTGGGCACCCATTTCCAGCTGTACTGCACGTTGGCCGTGTTGGCTGCGATCATGTCGACGTGATTGACTACCAGGAACAGCCGGTCCGCCACCGGGGCCTTGTACAGGTAGGTACCATCGTCTTGCTTCACTTTGGTCACTCCCGGAAGCGCGCTCAACAGCTTCTCTCCATCCGGTGTGATCGTAACCTGCAGATTGCCCTGACCGGCTTTCCCGAGTTTCACAATCCCGGCCTTTTCGAGGAGCCGATAGTTGGGATCTTCGGGCTTAACGTCGCCACCCGGCTTCAACAGGCCCGTATGAAAGTGGGTAGTAGCCGGCCCCGCCGCTTGCAGTGTGGCGGCCACGATCGGCGTCGCCTGCTGCGCGCTCAAAGGCGTGCGCTCACGCATTTGCATAAACACGTACATCACGGTGCCTACGATCACCGCGAGCAGGCACATCATGAGTAACAACGGCAGGATGGACGAACGTCGTTCCATCTCAACTTCGGCTTCAAACATGGCAGCCCCCTTAGTTCAGCAGTCAAAATGTCAGCTAACTTTTTATTCTCGGTCCGCTGCTTCCCAATTGCTGTGATCAAAGGCACTCCCGGCTGTGCCAGATGTCACCCCGGAGGTCGCGTCCGAGCGCAATCTTGACAAAACGGGACCGAGGTTTTTCTCGAGCGGGTGGCTTCTCACATGCCGGCGCCGCGTCCTGCCGAAGCCATGTGCGCAGCCTCACAAATATCGGTGACCCCTGTCACAACGAAGCCCAAGCACCCATAGCATAATGAGCGCCAGTTTTCGTGGTCCCGTTTTGAACCACCCTGAGCGTGGAGTTCTCATGGCAAAAGGACGTGTATCGATCGTCGTTGAGCGCTGCAAAGCCTGCGGCTTCTGTGTGGAGTTTTGCCCCTCCCACGTGCTGGCGCTCTCCTCCGCATTTAATTCCAAGGGCTACCACCCGCCCCACGTCGTGCATCCGGAAAAGTGCAGTGGCTGCGACCTGTGCGGCATGTATTGTCCCGACTTTGCCATCTGTGCCAGCAAAGTTGACGCCAAGGCGGTCACGGGCGGACAAGCAGCCAAGAAGGCGGACGCTCCGAAAAAGGAAGGTACAAAATGAAAGCTGACCCTCGCGGTGTCCTCACCGGCATCCACTTCATGGACGGTGACCACGCCTGCTGCGAAGGCGCGCTGGCCGCCGGTAGTCGGTTTGCCGCCGGTTATCCCATCACGCCTTCGACCGAAGTGGTTGAGCGTTTCGCCGCGCGCGTGCCGAAAGTTGGCGGGGCATTCATCCAGATGGAAGACGAACTCGCCGCCTCCATCGCCCTGCAGGGCGGAGTATGGGCGGGCGCCAAGGCCTTTACCGTGACCTCCGGTCCCGGCTTCTCTCTGATGATGGAGCACATCGGCTACGCGGCCATGACGGAAACGCCTTGCGTCTTCGTCGATGTGCAGCGTGGCGGCCCGTCGACCGGCCTGCCCACGCTCCCCGCACAAGCCGATATGATGCAGGCGAAATGGGGTTCCCATGGCGACTACGAGATCATTGCCCTCTGCCCTAATTCTCCGCAGGAGTGCTTTGACCTCACCATCAAGGCCTTCAACCTGGCCGAAGAGTTCCGCGTCCCGGTCATGTTCATGATGGACGAAGTCGTCGGCCACATGACCGAGAAGGTCGTCATCCCTCCCGCCGACCAGATCGAGGTCGTACCCCGCAAGCTTACGAAGAAATCGGTGGAGGACTATCTCCCCTACGGCACCAACGGCGATATGGTCCCTGAAATGTCGCGCGCCGGCGATGGCTACAACTTTCACGTCACCGGCCTTACCCACGACGAACGCGGCTATCCGAACATGACCTTGCCGACGCAAGACAAACTCGTTCGCCGCCTGCAAAACAAGATTTTGAGTGCCGTCGACCGCATCACCATGACCGAAGAAGAACAAATCGAGGGTGCCGATGTCGTGGTCATTTCCTACGGCATCACCTCCCGAGTCGCGCAACGCGCCATCGAAGCGGCTCGCGAAAAGGGCCTGAAAGTCGGAAAGCTGCGCCTGATCACCGCCTGGCCCTTCCCGGAAAAGAAAATCAAGGATTTGGCCTCCAAAGTGAAAGCCTTTGTAGTTCCCGAACTCAACCTCGGCCAGATGGTACGCGAAGTGGAGCGAGCCGCCGGTGGTAAGGCGAAGACCTTCCTCGTATCGCACGCGGGTGGCGGAGTTCACAACCCAACCGACATCCTCAAAGTAATCGTGGAGGCCAGCCGATGACCGACAGCCTGAATAACGATCTCGTCAACATTGATTCCAGTACCGCTGACGCCTGCGGCAGCGATGATTGCGGCGGCACCTGCAACGACGATGTCGTCAACCCCGTCGAGCAATTCCTGCGCAGCGATCGCGTGCCGCATATCTGGTGCCCCGGATGCGGCATCGGCACTACCGTGAACTCATTCGCGCGGGCTCTGATCGAGTCGAAAATCGATTTGGGATCACTGGCGCTGGTTTCTGGCATCGGCTGCACCGGCCGCGTGGCCGGCTATGTCAAACTCGATAGCTTCCACACCACGCACGGTCGCGCCATCCCCTTCGCCACCGGCCTGAAGCTCGCGAATCCCAATCTCAACGTGGTCGTCTACTCGGGAGACGGAGACCTCTCGGCCATCGGCGGCAATCATCTGATTCACGCCGCCCGGCGCAACATCGACCTCAAAGTTATCTGCGTAAACAACCTGATCTACGCCATGACCGGGGGCCAGACCGCGCCCACCACACCGGATCACTCGACCACTTCGACCAATCCCTATGGCGTGTTCGAACCGTCGTTCAACCTGCCACATCTGGTCGAGGCCGCGGGCGCAGTCTACGTCGCCCGCTGGACAACTTTCCACGTGCGCCAGCTGTCGCGCTCCATCAGCGAGGCGTTCAAGAAAAAAGGCTTCTCTTTTATCGAGGTCATTTCACCCTGCCCCACGCTTTATCAGCGCCGCAACAAAATGGGAGACGGTCTGGAAGCGATGAAGTTCTACAAAGAGAAGAGCAAGGTCCGGAACGGCGCGCCCACCAGCGAAGTCGGCATGACCATGACCGGAGACATCATCGTCGGCAAATTCGTCGACCGCGAACGCCCCGATTACCAAACCATGATGCGCGCCCAATACCACGAGTCGTTGGGAGACAGCTACGTGGAACCCACCCCACAAGAGGAGCCGGTATGCAGCTAACGGAACTTCGTCTCGCAGGCTTCGGTGGCCAGGGAGTCATCCTCTCCGCCATCGTCCTGGGCAAAGCAGCCTCCATCTATCAAGGCGCCTATGCCACCATGACGCAAAATTTCGGCCCAGAAGCGCGTGGCGGCGCCTGCAGCGCGCAACTGGTGCTCTCCGAGTCGCCCATCCTTTACCCTTACGTGACCGAGCCCGACATCATGGTCATCCTCTCGCAGGAAGCCTATGTCCGCTTCGGCCACGAGATCAAAACCAACGGGATCCTCATCGTCGAGCAGGATCTGGTAAGGGTCACGGACCTCAAGAAAGAAATCCAGGTCTACAGCATTCCCGCCACGCGCATCGCCGAAGAATTAGGTAAGCGCATGGTTTTGAACTCGGTCATGGTGGGATTTTTCACCGCCGTAACTCGCCTGCTCGAGCCCGACGCCGTACGCAAAGCCGTAGCCGATTCCGTGCCCAAGAACTTCCGCGACCTCAACCTTAAAGCCTTCGAAAAAGGCTATGAGTATGGAGTCACCGCCCTCACCGCAACCGCCAGCCCCTCCGACGCCGTATTGCAAGCGCAATACGCACCGGAGTAGAGGCAATCGGTTTTCGGGAAGCGCAACCGCTCGATAACGTCGGGAAGGACACGGTTGGAGACCGAGCGTGCTCTCGCTCCTGCGCCCCCGGAAACCGTTCCTTGCCGGTCGCCCCCTTGCGGAGGAATCCAGCAAGGAATGAGCGCGCCTGCCCAGGGCGCGGTTTCGCGATATCCTTCAAAACCTGGTTTCAGGACCTCGAGCGCCGAGCGCGACCTCACCCGATAACGTTGCTCGGGATCTTCTTGCTAATTCGCGGGATATCCCGTTTGTTCCGGGCCTTGCTGCGAGGAGCAAGGCCGTCCTCGCGAGCAAGACCGTTTTCCTTCTCGTCCTCGGTTCCGGCCAAAGGCGTGCCGGCGCGGAGAACGGCGCAGTTTTTCTCGAACCTTCCGGGGTAGGGTTGTGCGACAATCAATCCCCGACAATCAATCCCCACGGAGGCGATCGATGAAATTGAGATTCTTTCTGCTGTTCCTCGCGTTGCTGCCAGCATCCTTGCCCGCCCAGTCCGCACCCGAGGCCGGCAAGCCTTTCGTCGTCGAGTACTACTACAAGACCAAGTGGGGACATGCGGACGAGTTCTTGCAGCTCTTTAAGAAAAACCACTATCCGTTGCTGAAAAAGGAAGTGGAGATGGGACGCATGCTCAAGGTCTGGATGGACCAGCCGCGTTATCACACCACCGAGGACGGGCGGTGGGATTATCGCGTGACCATTGTCTTCAAGAATTCCTCAGCTGCAAACGAGCCGTTCGAGGAAGACTCCTTGAAAAAGCAGCTTTGGCCAGATCAGGCAACCTACGCGAAGGAAGAGCAGCGGCGGTTTGAGATCCTTGACGCCCATTGGGACTTGCCGGTGAACCACTTGGAGTTGGATCCAAAGTAAACGATGAGGCGGCCGCGCTTGGGACTTGAGAGTGGCCGCCCGCGAAGCACACAACGACTCGCCGCCCCCGGGTGTTCGAAAACGGAACACGACGGAGCCACGCCGCCCAAAATATTTCAACAAAACAATTGCAAAACAACCTATGTACGGTAAGATTCGTGACTGCTAGTCGCATCTGTTGCGGATTCAAACGGCCCCGTTGTGAAGTCTCGATAATCAACACAAAAATAGAGGATACGAGGATCAATTATGAGAAAGAACAGTTGCCCTTTACCCGCACTGGCTGCCTTGCTCTCGGTAGCCGTGTTCTCGTTTCTTACCATTCCAGCACAAGCCCAGCAACGACTCCATAATCACGTGCGCCCGGCGGTCGCGAGCGGCCAGGCTGAGCCGGTCGGTTTCGTTCCCTCGACCGAGCGCCTGAACCTCGCCATCATGCTGCCGCTGCGCAACCAGGCCGAACTTACCGGTTTGTTAAACCGACTCGGTGATCCGACCAGCCCTGACTACGGCCATTTTCTTACGGTCGCGCAATTCACCGAACAGTTCGGACCTACGGCCGCGGATTACCAGGCAGTGATCAATTTTGCAAAGAGTAACGGCTTTACCGTGACCAATACGGCTGCCAATCGTTTGCTGGTGGATATCAACGGTACGGTCGCGCAAATTAACCAGGCCTTCCACGTCGTTATGACCGAATATAGCCATCCCACGGAAAATCGTACATTCTATTCTCCGGATCGCGAGCCCTCGCTCGATCTCAGCGTGCCGGTGAAGCGCATTGCCGGCCTGAATAATTTTTCGATACCCCACCCCATGCTCAAAAGACGTCCCACGGGACTGGCCGTCCACGGCAATGCCACCGGATCGGGGCCGCAGGGATCCTACCGTCCCTCGGACATGCGGGCCGCCTACTACGGCTCCGGGTCGCTCACCGGTACCGGCCAATCCGTGGGCCTGCTGGAATTCGACGGTTATGAGGTTTCCGACGTCACGTCGGATGAAGGCGGTGTCACCTACAGCGTTCCCATCACCAACGTGCTGGTCGACGGCGGCTCGGCTGGTTCTGACGGCGACGACGGCGAACAGGCGCTGGATATTGCGCAGGCGATTGGCATGGCTCCGGGGCTCACTTCGGTGCGCGTCTATATTGCGCCGGGCACGTCATCGATCGGAGTGGGCGACGTCGACATCTTTAATCAGATGGCGACCGATAATATTTCAAAAGAGCTGAGCTGCTCCTGGGGCTGGGCTCCGGACGACCCTTCCGACGACGATCCGATCTTCCAGGAATTTGCGGCCCAGGGGCAGAATCTTTTCGTCGCTTCGGGCGATGCCGGAAAGTACACGGGAAATAACAATACCGACGAGAGTTATCCGGCGGAGAGCGATTACGTGGTGGCAGTCGGCGGAACCGACCTCTCGACCAATGGCGCCGGCGGCCCATGGGAATCGGAGACGGCGTGGTCGGACAGCAGCGGCGGTCCGGCGGACAACGGCTTCGCCATTCCGAGCTGGCAGGTGGGCGTAGCCAATTCCTCCAATGAGGCTTCTTCGACTATCCGTGATCTTCCGGACGTGGCGGCGGAAGCCAATTTCGACAACATCCTGTGCGATGACGGAACCTGTTACTACAACGAATACGGCGGTACCAGCTACGCGGCGCCGCGCTGGGCGGGCTATCTTGCCCTCGCCAATCAGCAGAACGTGACCAATCACGGCACGACTCTCGGCTTTTTGAACCCCTTGATCTATCCCATCGCCTTCGGTTCGAGCTACGACAGCAACTTCCACGACATCACCAGCGGCAGTAACGGCTACCCGGCGGTTACCGGTTACGACATGGTAACGGGGTGGGGAAGCCCGAACGGACCGACCCTGCTCAACACCCTGACCGGGTCGACGACCCCCAGTTTCACGCTGTCCGATTCGCCGAGCAGCCTGACCATTACCCAAGGCAGCAGCGGTACCAGCACGATCACCGTGACCGACCTCGGCGGATTCACCGGCAGCGTAACGCTGGCCGCGTCTGGTTTGCCGAGTGGGGTGACGGCCGCGTTCAGCCCGAACCCAACTTCCACGACCAGCACGCTGACGCTGACGGCAACGAGTTCGGCCACCGTCGGCGGGGCCACGGTGACCATTACCGGAACCTCCGGCAGCCTGGTCGAAACGACAACCCTGGCGCTCACCGTCGATGCCACGGCTTCGCCGAATTTCACGGTCAGTGCTTCGCCTGCGTCGCTGACAGTGGCCGAAGGCAGCAACGGAACCAGCACCATCACGGTCACCAGCAGCGGTGGCTTCAGCTCGGCCACCACGCTCACCGCAACCGGCTTGCCGAGCGGCGTGACGGCGACGTTCTCCGTGAATCCGGTGACTCCGCCGGCGAACGGAACCGCGACGTCGGTACTCACCCTCACCGCTTCGGCTACGGCAACCCTGGGAACGGCGACGGTGACGGTAACCGGAACATCCGGATCACTCACCCACAGCGCGAACCTGGCGTTGACGGTGAGTTCATCCGCGGGTGCGCAAACCGCAACTTATAATTCCGCACTCAAGGCTCCGGAATGCGGCACCGTCGGAAGTTCCTGCGACTCGGGTCCATCGCTGTTGCTCGGACGGGATCACATCTCGGGCGGCGCGGAACCGAATCAACCGAACACCATCAACAACTCCTGCGCCGATGGCACGGCCGGGACGTTCCACTCCGACGAATCGAACGATCGTATTGTCGTCACCTCGAGCAGCGGCGCGCTGACCCATGGCACCACGGCAACGGTGACGGCGACGGTCTGGGCTTGGACGGGCTATACGTCTGACGCTCTCGATCTTTACTATGCCGCTAACGCGAACAGTCCCTCGTGGGTTTTCATCAAAACCATCGTTCCCACCAAGGCTGGAGCACAGAGCTTGTCGGCCACGTTCACGCTTCCGACCGGCAGCCTGCAGGCGGTTCGGGCGCAATTCCGCTATGAGGGAAGGGCGTCATCGTGCACGACTGGCTCTTACAATGACCACGATGATTTGATCTTTGCCGTGCAGTAGCCGATTCTGGGCGAGCGGATCTTTCATCGCACCATGCGAGCCGGCTCAGGTACCGAGCCGGCTCGAGTTTTTTTGGGGAAGGGGCGAGCAGCCGAGTGATGCTGAAACTCCGGAAAGGATGTAAAGAAATCATTAAAAACGGTGATGAAATCCTTGATCGCAGTCATCAAAATTTGGAATTAGACACCGTTCGGCGGCCCCGGTACCTTAGATCCATGCCTACCCTGGTCGGAATTGAAGATTCCCACGTCGACTTATTCCATGAGATTGGTGGCCAACTGGCGACTGCCGAGGGTTTTCACGAGGTGCTCGGCCGGGTGGTGGAGTTTGCCTCGGGGCTGGTGAAGTGTGATTCCTGCCTCATCTACGTGCTGGACGGAGAACAACTGGTTCTCCGGGCTTCGAAGAATGCGCACCCCGACATTGTGGACCGTCTGAAACTGCGGGTGGGGCAGGGAATTACCGGCTGGGTGGCGGCCCACCACGAACCAGTCATGATTTCAGAAAAAGCGGGGCAAGACCCGCGCTTCCAGTTCTTCCATGAATTGCCGGAGGACAGTTACGAGGCGTTCCTCTCGGTGCCGCTCATGTGCCGCGGGCGGGTGGTGGGAGTCATCAATTTGCAGCACCGCCGGCCGCACGTACACAAGCCGAAAGAAATCCGCTTGATCTCGGCGATCGGGTTGCTGGTGGGAGCGGAGATTGAAATGGCGAGGATGGAAGAAATCAATTCCCATCTCACCGAGCAGTTGCAGACACGCAAAGTGGTGGAACGTGCCAAAGGAATCTTGCAACGCTCGTTGGGATTGAACGAAGAGCAAGCCTATCTTGCTCTACAGCAGCAGAGCCGGCAGAAACGCAAGGCCATGAAAGAGATTGCCGAGGCGATCATCCTAAGCGAAGAAGTGCGCTCGAATAGCCGGCCCTCCTAGTGTCCTTGATCGGCGACCGCCGATTCGATCCGAGCGTGAGTCCTTCCGCCGTCTGACGCCCGCCACTCATCTCCCGCGTCCGACGTTCGATGACCCCCACCGAGCATGGATGACCCCAAAAACAACGCCGGGAGCAGATTGCAAGTTGCCTCTGCTCCCGGCTAGCAGTCACCATCCGGTTTTGGGGCCGAAGGTGGCTGAACGGCGGTCTATTTGGCGGGGCTTGCAGAGGGAACGGCAAAGCGCAAGCTCATGTCATACTCCAGCAGGTCCATAGCGCTCACGAAACTCTGCCCGTCTCTTGATACCAGAACGAGTTTGCTGACTTCGGTCGTGGTCGACGATTCGATGTCCATAACCGTCAACATCGCTTCCGCACCCGTTCCATTCCTTCCGCGTACGAGCAATAGCGGTTGCGGCCCGTTGGTCCGAATGGAAAAGGCGTAGTCTCCCGGACGCAGAATGCAATTCTGCCAATGTACTTCGTGAGAGAGCGTGAAGACGCCGCGGGCGTCCTCGGCGGAGGCCAGAGCGGGTTGCATGCTGAACATACTCAAGCCCAAAACAGCGGCATATGCGAATGTGCGAATCGATCTCATACCATCTCCTGTTCTTTGTCTAAGGAGCGAACGACACCCGTAAGCCTGGGTAGCGCGAGCCTAGATGAAGTGGGAGAACAACGAGGTCAGCAGATTTGCAACGCAGCGTACAGGGCTGAACGCAAACAGCAGGTTCGAGAAGAACCGCCGCTGGGCGGGACTCGAACTCATTACCACTATGACGGAGATCGCGCACCAAGTCCAACCAATAAATTCGATCCGTGGAATCAGGAAACGGTCGGTGCGGGCGGCGCTTCGACAGGCGATCACAACCGGTTCCGAACAATTCCCCCATATTCCACCCAATGTGTTGTAGACGCCATTAAAGTGGTTTTCCTGTGGATTCGGGCGCGTGCGTTTGCAAAAAGCCCTTCCCCTACGAGAACATACTTGGTTTGCATTCATCCCACAGTTCCCACAAGGAAGCAGCCCCGGCTATGGCGAAGCAGAAAACGTTCCCCAAGAAGGCAGTGAAAACGACATTGCATCCATCGACAGTTGAGGTGCGGGATTCCCGCCACGAAAGTCGGGGCTCGGAATCCGACGGCGGAATCGCGCCTGCGAAGGGCAAACTCGGCGTGCTGATTCCCGGAATGGGCGCGGTGGCCACGACGTTTGTAGCCGGGGTTGAAGCGGTGCGGAAGCAGATTGCCCACCCCATCGGATCGCTCACGCAGATGGGAACGGTTCGCCTGGGCAAGCGCACCGATGGCCGGTCGCCGAAGATCAAGGATTTCGTTCCGCTCGCCGGACTGGACGATCTGGTCTTCACCGGCTGGGACATTTTTGAGGACAACATGTACGCGGCCGCCCGCAAGGCTGGAGTGCTGGAGCGGGATCTGCTCGACAAGGTGAAAAAGCGGCTGAGTGCCATCACGCCGATGAAGGCCGTTTTCGATCACAACTACGTCAAGAAGATCGACGGTCCGAACGTGAAGAAGGGCAAGAACAAGCTGGACCTGGCCGAGCAGCTTCGCCAGGACATTCGCGATTTCAAGAAGTCGAGCCGCGCCAGCCGACTGATCACCATCTGGTGCGCTTCCACCGAAAGCTTCATTCGACCCTCGGCCATTCACCAGAGCGTAAAGTCGCTCGAGCGGGCAATGCAACAAAATGACAAGAACATACCCCCCTCCATGGTCTATGCCTACGCGTCGCTGATGGAGGGCGTGCCGTTTGCCAATGGCGCACCGAACCTTACCGTCGACATACCGGCGATGCACGAACTCGCGCATGAGCGCGAAATCCCCATCTGTGGCAAAGACTTCAAGACGGGACAGACCTTGATGAAGACCGTGCTCGCACCCGCTTTCAAGGCGCGCCTGCTCGGGCTGAGCGGATGGTATTCGACGAACATCCTGGGCAACCGGGACGGCGAAGTGCTCGACGATCCGGGGTCGTTCAAGACCAAGGAAGAATCGAAGCTGGGCGCGCTCGAGCACATTCTGCAGCCCGCCTTGTATCCGGAACTCTACGGCAACATCTTCCACAAGGTTCGCATCAACTATTACCCGCCGCGCGGTGACAACAAAGAGGGATGGGACAATATTGATATCTTTGGATGGCTCGGCTATCCGATGCAAATCAAGGTGGATTTCCTCTGTCGCGATTCGATTCTGGCGGCACCAATCGTGCTCGACCTGGTGCTGTTCCTCGACCTCGCGCAGCGCAGCCCGCAGCTACGCCGCCTGGGCATCCAGGAGTGGCTGAGTTTCTACTTCAAATCGCCGATGACTGCGCCGGGGCTCTATCCGGAGCATGATCTGTTTATTCAGCTGATGAAGCTGAAGAATACGTTACGGCATTTGAAGGGTGAAGAACTGATTACGCATCTAGGGCTGGAATATTACGACTGATTTCAAGCAGGGCTCGCGATCGTGGCCGCCCCAACCCGGCCGCCAGATCGTGACGTATGGCAAGGATTCGCCGGAGAATGGGCCACCGAATCGTAAGTCCCTGTGCCTATTGATCAACTCTTCACAGTTCGTCTCGGGTGTTCATAATCGATTGAAACCATTCAGCCGTAGTTGTTGAATGGGGCGCAATTCCCTGCGAATCGTTGCCATACCGCCTTTCGCAACTCCGGGCGCGAGCGCGGTTCATCCGCAGCAATCCGCGGCAACTCCGCGATTGGCAATCTTTGCCAATCATCTTAATCGTGGGCTCGAATCCCACTCTCTCCGCCAGTTCTTCTAAGCCATAAAGACTAAAGGGCTTATCGAGAGACGGAAAAGAGCTACAACAAAAATCCCGCCGCTACGAACCCAATTATGCTGCACCGACCGAGGGCGGAACTGAGCAAAACCGACCACTCACCAGTTCAGTGGCGCAAAGTTGATTTGCGTGGGTGCAACGGCAGCAACAGGGCGCAGCATCCTCAGGAGGAGTTGGGTCTACAAAGAGTCACCGTCTATGTCCGAAGCAAAGACTCGCGGTATTGCCGCGGAGACGAGGGTCGCGGTCTGTCCCGATATAAGGTTCGACAAAATCGAGGAATGCCTTTAGGCCGTAATCCTGAAACGTGACCCTCGTCCTCTGCGAGGGAGATCACCCCTGGATGGGGGTGATCTTTCTCGCGGGCCACAGCAATCGATGTTAGCGGATTGAGAGTTCGAGACCGTCATCCAACGGAAGCTGGCACGATACGTAACCATTTGTCGCGTCGCGCACGTACGCGAGATATGGCGCGAGCTTTTCCGACAGGCTGATTACGTCGTCAGCGATGATGAGGCAGCCCGGAGAAAGTGCCGGCTCCAATTGCTTTAGGAGCGGGAGATAAAGTGGTTTCCATCCGTCGAGCAGCAACAAGTCGATCCCCATCACCGAAGTGAGTGTCTTAAAAGCATCTCCCTGCCGGATTTCTACCAGGTCCGACAAACCGGCCTGCTCAATATGTGTGGCCGCACGAGAGGCCTTGGTTGCGCTTTGTTCTGTCGTAATCAACCGGCCGATGCTGTTGTCGCGAACCGCCGAAGCGATGTGGAGCGCAGAAAGTCCGAACGACGTACCAAATTCCACAACGAGCGCGGGCCGGCGACTGCGCACGAGCAGATAGATCAACCTGCCAACTTCGGGGGCGACGGCCATGAAGGTTCGATCGTTGATCGACTGAAGGGTCTGATCAGCAATGATGCCTCCTCCGGCCGCCAGGAGAACTTGCTCTTCGGCTTGAACTCTGGAATCGTTCGCTTGAGCCTCGGCGTAGAGCCGAGACAATACTCCCTGAACTTGAGTTTGATTGAGAGTTGTCCCGTTCATTGCGCACCGCCTGTGGGGAAAGACGGCCTTGCAATGAGAGTTTTCAGGACTGACAAGACAGGAAATGGAATGGGAGAATTCGTCTTCATAAACGCACCTTTCTGCTGGCGAGCGCAGGGCTTCGCTAGGATTTGGATCAAGGTGCGTTGATTGACGGAAACGCTTACGGCGACAAACTTTGCCATTGTCGCATTCTCAGTGTGCCCGGGTTCGGAACGAATTGTCAAATCTAGGACCATACAATCGTCGCTCGGATGCCGTTCCTCAATGTTTCGTACATCCTTTGCTCTTACTGCAACTGAATCCATTCTGCACTCCTTTTCTAGCTTTCGTATTTATTCCCACCAACAGAAAGTCCCGTAATCCACGATTCCTCATGGCCGAAACGAATAGGTGTACTTGACTACGAATCGGTTCTGATAAAACTGTGCCGGAGTAACTGCAGCCAGGCTGGCGAACTGCTGGCCCGCGGTGTAAATCACGTACAGGTCGCTGTCGGGACGATAGTTCCATCGCAGGCGGATATTGGCGCTCGCGCCTTGCGCGTTGGCGGTGTCGACTTGAAGAATCGTCGAGAGAGAGAGAAACCGGGAGAACGCATAGTCGGTCTCCAGGGCTCCCACCACAACTGAGAAGTTGCGTTCCGGAGCCGGCAGCCGAAAACGACTCCACTGCGGACTCAGACTGAAGGACAGCCGTTGGTTCGCGCGATACGCGGCCTGCACCGAGAGTTCATTCAATCTGCCGTTGTAATAGCTTCCGAAGCGTTCGATGAACTGTGCAGTTAAACGGCGATCTTGAGGAGTGGCATACATGAGTTGGTGCCGCATCCAGTTATAGACGCCCACCGGAATGTTGACATTCTTGTAGATGTTGAAGGGCGTCGTGAGCCGCTGCGTAAATACGTCGACGATGTCATCGTCGGTGAAGGATCCATTGTGAAACTCAATCCGAAACGTGTTCAGCCACTCTTGCGTCTCGACCGCGTGGTGAGTATCGGGAGCATGATTGAGGAAGCCCTCGAATTGCACCTCCCGCACACCAGCCCATTTCGGCCGTGTCTTGAATTCGGCGTCCACATAGTCGCAAATGCAATCGGCCCGCTCAAGAAAGCCGGCAGACGGGTCGAAGTTTGGACCGACCTTTCGATGTTCGGCCTGCAAATTGAACCAGTTGGATTGAAAGCTAAGGTTCGCCCCAAGGTTGGATTGACCGCCTGAAAGGCCTGGCGTCCGTGTTTGGGCTGCGAAGCCGCCGAGAACGAGGTTCTTGAACAAGACGAACCTGCCGTCCGCGCCGAACGTATCATTGAAGTCGGAGTCTACCTCTCCGGAACGCTTGTCGATGCCCATGATTCCGATATACGAACCGCTTTCGCCCAGCGACTTCTTCACGCGCAAGATCGCGTAGTTTGCCCAGGGGTTCGGTCCGGAAGACCGTGTGTCCACATCCATCGCCCCTAACTCGAATCCATCGAGCGAGCCTGTAACTTTGGCTCCTCCGCTGATAGGAACCTGCTGCCCTGTGCTCGCATCAATTCCAATTTGGCGGCTGAAAAAGAGCTGATCCCCACTGGTCAGGCCCATGGGAAAGGAGAAGACGCCCGCGTTCTCCAGAAAGAACGGTCTCTTCTCGGGATAGTAGAGCTTGTAAGGAGTGAAATTGAACTGCTGCACGTCCACATCGCTGTCGGCGAAGTCCGTGTTGGCCGTGAGATTCGCCACAAGGTTAGAGCGCAGTCCGATCTTGATATCGACGCCGCCTGTGTATACGCCGGTTGTTCCCGGAGTTAGACCGCTTGCCGTGGCATCGGCCGGCAGATGGTTGAATCCGCCAAGAGCATACGGCTTGACAATGAACAGTCGTCCGCTGCCGATGTCATGGATGCCATGCAACTCACCCGCCTGACTAATCTTGTTGACGCCGAACCTTCTACGCCAACCGCTCCAGAGGTCTTCCTCATTCTTGCGGCGAATGAACCGTTTGAAATTCAGTCCCCATGCCACGTCGCGAGAGTGCATGAAGTTCAGCGTCGAAAACGGAATAGCAACGGTGGCCGTCCAGCCATCTCTTGTGATGCGAGCTTCCGATGTCCAGACGCCATCCCAGCCGGTATCGCCGTCCTGGTTTTGGCCAGCCTCAGGGTCGCCAGCCTGTTCATCTGTGATCAGAGCATCTCGTTGCGTGCCAAGCGGATTGATCTGGAAGACATAAGCGTTGCGGCGGTCATGACGGGCGTCGATCACGATTTCAAAATAGTCGTCCAACTCCTGCGTCACGTCGCGGCGGAGTTGAGTAGCGAGGGGGCGCCCGGAATCGTGACACGTGATGCCGAAATAGATCTCATTGTTCGAGTACAGCACCCTGACCTCAGTTTTTTCTGTTGCGGGTTGTCCTTCGTACGGTTCTCTCTGCTTGAAATCGGTAATCGGAGCCGCCTGTTGCCAGAGTGGATCGTCGATCGTACCGTCCAGACGCGGGCGTTGATCGATTCGGACCGATTCGGCGACGGGTTGTCCTTCCGCGCTCCTCAGCGCAGTTTGCCGCTGTTGCCCTGCCTTGGCACTTCCGGTGTCCTGAGGAGTGCCTGTGAGCGTTCCGGGAGTTTGCCCTTTCGCAATCGGCACACTCAGAAATAGGAACAACAAGCTCGCTCTAAGGAACTGCCTCATCTCGCCCTCGTAAACCGCAATCTGAAACTACTTGGACTCGCTGAAGATTTGCTGAATGGTCGAGCAGGTCTTGGATGTGAACTCGCGGGAGCTGCAGAAGTGACACGTCTCATTCCTGCGGAAGAATCAATCGAGGCACGACCAGAAACAATCGCGCGCGCGGGTCGCATTCATTGTTGCAACCGGATGAGTGCTTGCGACTAGGGGATCTTCGAAGTCAGACCCCTCTCGTTTTATTAATACAATTCTTGCCTATCGAAGTTCCGGGTATCCTACAAGCGAAGTTTTTGCCCTCGGAGATACGACCAGCCCACGCGACCTGCGTTAGAGGTGGCTCGCTCAACCCAATCCCCTGCAATCCTGCCCCACTCCGTTCTTTTTGCAAGCCAGTACCACAGGGCGTACACGGCGTGGAAACCGCATAGCCACTCCAAAGTGTTCGAAATGAATGCGTGTGCATCAATCGTAGCGTTCAAAGCTGGGCTGCTGGTGGTAAACCGTCTGACCTGTGGGATGAGCTCGGCGCCTGGTCGAAGATATGCGATCATAAGCCCCGAAACGACGGAGCCCCCCACACCGAGATAGATTCCCCAATCGGTTATCCCTCGGATTTTGGACTGCGGCATTCGAACCGACGACCCGACCCATCGCCCGCCGCCTGAGCGCCTGCTTTGCACCCAGATAAATCGGACAAGGAAAATGAGGCCGACGACGACGCCCAATTTCACTTCTCCTCTCATGGCGACAGCGTTTCTCAACGCGCCCGTGGTTTCGCCATTGATGAGGAATGCGTAAACCAGCACGACCGCGCTGATCCAGTGAACGCTTCCATTCAACCATCGCAGAGAACTGAACGATCGCGCTGGCCGGATGGGTCTTTCAGAGTGAGCAGCAGTGGAAATCGAATTCCCAGTTTTCGTAGTCATAATGCACCTTTTTCACCAGATGGCCCATCAGGCGTTGTGAAGCGATCTTCTGCTACTCACTTCTTCGAGACAATTACCTCGCTGCGCTGACAATTTGCTGAATAGCGACGGGAGCAGCCCAGGCCATTCCATCGACACTGTCGCCCGCATCGATCAGACTCTTTACCGACCAGTCGGAAAGGTCTATAGCCGCAACCCTTTTGCTCCGAATGCAGGAAACGTATGCCGTTTTGTCGTCAAACGAAATCACGATCTCGTGTGGCACTTTCGGCATGGGGATCGTGCGAACCACTCGCAGCGTCCTCAGATCGACAACGCTCACCTGTGATGGGCCGGGCACGCAGACCAACAGCCATCGCCCGTCGAGAGTACTCGCAGTGCCGTACCCCGGAGCAGCAATCGAGATCCAGGTCTTCAGTTTGTTCGTGGCAGTATCGATCACAGCTAACTGCGGTTTGGCTTGATCAGCTGTGAAGACCCACTTGTCATCGGCGGAAATCGAAATCCTTTGCACCTTCGTCGAGACAGGTATGACAGATAGCAACTTGCGTGCCGGAATATCCAGCACCGACACGGTGCCCGCCGAGACATTCGCTGTGTAACCAAACCGTCCATCATGAGAAATGACGAGCATGTGGGATTGTTCTTGGCCCGTTGGGATCACTCCCACGACTTGCAATGTTTTGGGATCGATGATCGTAACCGTCTGGTCGAGTTCCGTCGTTACGTACAGCATCCCGTCTTTCGGGTTCATCACCGCGCAGTGCGGACGTACGCCGTGTCCGAAATCAAGATGGCCGACGACTTTGCGAGACGCAATGTCAATTGCGACCAGGTCTCTGCCATCCGTTCCAGCCTCCCCCACACTGGAATCGCCGTAAATCGGGACATACGCAGTTTTGCCGTCTAGGGAAACCGCCACCTCATGACCAGTGGTGTCGCCTTCCACAATCCTTGCCACTTGTTGGGCGCTGTGCGGGTCGACAATACCTAGATCGGCGTCGCCCTGGTTCACGACCAGCAAGACTCCACTGGCAGGCGCGTCGGAGGCACCAAACTCCAAGGTGGTCGTCTTACCTTGGAACTGGAGACTTGTGAGAGTATTCGCTAGCCCTGGGTTTTTCTGTTCGATTGCTTCATTTCTTTCGGCTGGCGCCTTAAGTTCCACCAAGCGCGCCGTCACCTTAGCTTTCAAATGCGTTCCCTGAAGAATGCTGGAGCTCAACGTTTGGACCGTTACCGTCCCATTTCACTGTGTAGTCTCCGGGTTTTAAGGCTGTACCGTTGACGTTGACGGGATTGCCAATCTGAAAGCTGTTTGTTGTGGCTGCAAAAGCGCTCGATGCTAAAAGCAACGAAACGCTTAATAGGATGCTCTTGCAAAAGGTTGCGGACTTCATGATGTTTTCTCCTCTTAGTGACTTGCAAATGAAACAAATCTGCGGTTCTGCCATTTATTGGGTTGGCTGTTGTTGGCCCGAGTTATCAGGCGTCGCACGACTGCGACGCTGTGTCCTCTGTTCACGCCGGGTCTGCATCTCATCCCACTGTTTCTGCTGATTAGGGTCGAGCACACCCTGGATCTGAGAATCAGTCGCCGTCCGGATTTCTCTCATTTTGGAGTGGCAATCTTCCCGCGAAATAGAGGTGTCCTGAAGCACGCTCTGCATCTGCGAGCTTTCAGATTGAAGAGTGTTCAGCACCTTGGTCTGCTGATCGGGCGTGAGGTTGAGCCGGGCAGTCAGTTCAGCAGAGCGGCGTGCCGGATCGGACGAGCCATTGTGATGGCGGCAGCCGTGCTCATGCGCGGGATTGGCGGTCTGACTCGTTTGATCGTTGCTTCGCCCGCCCGCCTGATCGTTAGACTGGCTCTCCTTCGCCGCGGCAAAAGCAGCCGCTATCGTGAGTGCGCCCGCGGTGGTGAGAATGAGCAAACATTTCTTAAACATGGATTCTCCTTGTTGAAGCGATTGTCTGTGACCCGCTTCTTCAACCAAGCTACGTGGGCTCGCTGAAGATTTGCTGAAGAGCCAAAAGACGATTTTCGTTTCGAACTTTGAAGAGTGAATTAGTCTTTTATTCGAGGCGGTGTTGCGTGCATGTGCTAATCGTGGAAGACAAGAAGAGCTTGGCTCTGATGCTCCAGAAAGGATTGCAGGAGACGAATGATTCGGCCGTCATTGCGTTCGATGGCCTCACCGGTCTAATGCACGCAGAGAGCGAGCAATTTGACGCGATCGTTCTCGACCTGATGCTCCCTGGGATGGATGGATTCGAAATTGTCCGGAGGTTGAGAACCTCAAAGAACCGCGTACCGGTGCTGGTTCTCACGGCGCGCGACACTGTCCATGACATCGTCAGCACTCTGGACCTCGGGGTCGACGACTACCTCACCAAGCCGTTCGCGATGGCTGAGTTCAGGGCGCGTTTGCGCGCCGTAGTGCGTCGAGGTCCCGCAATACAAGGTGTACGCCTGGAAGTGGCAGATCTCGTTCTCGACCCCGCGAGCGGTGAAGTAACGCGTGGAGGAACCCTGATCGCGCTGACTCGCACAGATACTCGGTTGACAGCAACGTCCTTCTTCGTTGGGTCAAGCCGGATGATCGCGATTATCCCATCGTGGTTTCCGCGATTGATGATACTCTCCAGCGCGGTGCTGACAGTTCTGCTACACATCACAGAAGGTTGCTGAATTCTGGAGCACTTGTACTCGTCCACTTGACCGCAATGGATACGGTCTTTCTCCCCAGGAAGCCGATCGTCGGGCGCGGCTGTTTGAAGGCAAGTTGCGGCTGCTGCCGGACAGTTTGGCTGTACATCAAGAATGGCGCAAACTGCTTGTCGTGAGCAATGTCTCCGGAGTTCAGGTGCACGATGCGCGATTGGTAGCCGCAATGCGAGTATACGGCGGCGGCAGGATTTTGACCTTTAACGAGAAGGACTTCGCTCGTTACACAGATATCGAAGCCGTTAATCCTCGAGCCATTTCAGCAAAGCAGTGACGGCTGCGGCAGCACCCAGAGCAATAACTGTCTCTGAAGGCCTTCTCCGGCGCAAGGCCGTCGACCAAGCGGTTGCAGACCTTCGTCTGGAAGGCCTCGGGCCGCCTGCTGATGCGCGGCTGCTTTCTGAAAAGTTTGTCCAGGGCGAATTGACCGAAGAACAGTTGGTCGATGCCGTCCTCGCTCGATGAGCGATCCTTACGTCAATCCGGAATTCTGTGGAACAGATTCTGTTGTTCGGCAAGATTCCCTCCTGGTGTCCGTCAAGCGGAGGTAAAGTTCTTGCGGCATGCTTCCGTACGGCAAGCGACGGCGCGCGGTCGGGCTAGTGCTGAGGCCGTCGAAATCTGCATTCACTTTGCAATCACTTAACAGGAACTACCGGGTACTTTCACGTCCTTATAGCGCCGTCCGCGCTCTGTAGTCCTTGTATTGACGTTTTCAGGTGGATTCGAATTCCATTCATCGAAAGGGCCCACACCATGCCTACCCGAAACGTTAATCTAACCGTTGAGCTTGACCGTTTCGTTGCCAAGAAGAGCAAGAGGGGGCGTTACGAAAACGCCAGTGAAGTCGGGCGCGCCGGACTGCGAACACTTGAGCGTGAAGAACAACAGTAGGATGAACGAGAAGACTTCGATCACACTCTCGCGCGAAACCCTTGCCGGAATAGACCGCATGGCCGGACCGGGGTGCTCACGTTCCGCCTTTGTCGGCGAGTTTTGCGGCGCTATTTGCGGGAACAAATACGGCCCCATTCGCGCAAGCTGTAATCGGCGATGGATCGAAGGTCGCCTTCCAGGCGGCGCGAAAATCGGAACTTGGCCACGGTTAGCGGGACGCGGGAAGCTTGAGGGACTTACGGACGCGGCCGAAGACGTTGCCTTCGGCGACACTGCTGCCGTCGCCTTCATCGATAGCCGCTCGAAGCGCGGCCAGCTTGGCTTCGCAGTGTTATATTACCCAAGCACCTACTCGTCCGTGATGGATGTTTCGGACGCTTTCTTCGAGCGCCGCTTCAACTCGTCGTCGATATCCGCTTTTGACTTGCTTTCAATCCTCAGCGTAATGCGGCCTTTACTGTTCCTGGCTTCCGCAATCGATTCAGGGTTCGGGGTGTGCGGGCACCTCGAGGGCGAATCCTCCGCGTACAGCAGATCGCGCGAATCATCGATCGATTCGAGTCTCCGTCAAGGGCCCGATCTGTGCGAGGATTCGGATTCCGTACCATCGAGAACCTTGAACCACCGGGTGCAACGGGAGTGCGTGGACACACCTGGGACTTGGTCGACCTTCGCTGGCCCGGGATGGTTCGCCGACCTTGTTTCGACGCTCGCTCGCGATAAAATCTTTCGATGGCGGCGAAGAAGACCCAGGCTGGACACGACACGCGTTACCTCCAACTGCAAAAGAATTACTGCTTTGCCTGCGGCAAGAACAATCCGGATGGCATGCGGCTGCGCTTCACCTTGGACGAGGAGCGCGACTGCTTTGTGTGCCGGTTCCGGCTGGGCAAGCGTTACACGGGTCCACCGGGACACTGCCATGGCGGAATCATTGCGACGATTCTCGATGAGGCGATGGGCAAGGTGAACAAGCTGCGGCACGTGGTGGCGCTCACTTCCGAGATAACAGTGAACTACCTGAAGCCGGTGCCCCTACGGCAGCCGCTGCGCGTGGAATCGCGCGAGGTCGAGGTGAAAGGTCGACGCCACATCAATAGGGCCGAGATTTTGAATGAAAAAGGGGAAGTACTGGCACGCGGCCGCGGAGTGTTCATCGCCATTGATGCACAACGAATGTTTCGCCGGTTTGTGGAGCGCTGAGTGCCTGGCGGCTCAGCGCGAGCGGCCACGCGCATCTCGCGATGCGAGATCGCGCTTCAGATGATGATCGATCCAGGCATAAGCGGTCTGCCTGACATGAGGAGGAAAATCATGATTGCCGCCTGCTTCGTCGAAATACACGACGCACAAGTTTTCGGAGGCTTCGAGACGGGCGTAGTGTCTGGCCGCCTGGGCCTGCATGTCCCGCGTCTCCTGGACATGTTCCTTGCTGTGACGAGCATCTTCGCCGTCGCTGCCCCACTCCCATAGTCCTCGGGTCAACATAATCGGGCGAGCAGCGAGGAAGGCCAGATAATCCGCCGAATCGCCGACTTTGGCCAGTCCAGGCAGGGCCGTTGCAGCCATCCGTTTTTTCGGCGCGTCCTGGCGAAAGAACCTGAGCATATCGAAGAGCCCGCAGGAAGAAACCCCAACTTTGATGCGGGGATCGGCGAACATGAAGTAAACCAGAGCATTGCCGCCGGCGGAGTGTCCGATCGCGCCCATCCGGTCCCGGTCGACATAGGGCAGCGAACCGAGGACATCGGTTGCGACCATGAGGTCATAAACTTCCTTGCCCAGCATGTTTCGCCCGCCGAGCAGCAGCTGGCCTACCCAGTGATTGAACAACTCGTCGTCTCGCTCGGCGTCGATTGAAGTGATGTCATTCGGGGAGGTCCTGCGTCGTTCTGCGTGTTGGAAACGATCCGGACAGAGGACCACGTATCCGCGTTGAAACAACTCCAAGCCGTAGAAAAGATTCCTGTCCCCGGCGAGACCTGCCGGTTCCGACTTGCCGATGTTCGATTGCGGGCCGTCCTGGTGAATCGCGATGATTGCCGGCTGGCGTTGGCCATGGTCGCGGTCGGGAACGAACAGATAAGCGCGAATCCTGTCAACCGGCGTGGCGAACAGGGCGCTCGCGGGCTCGGAGAGAAACTCGACTTTGTCACGACGTCCGCCTTCGAGTTTCGTCGATTCCAGAACCTGAACGGCGGGTTGCGGCCTCGCCGGCATCTCTCCGAGAAGACCAAGGAGCGCGTCGCGCCGGCCATCGTTGGTTGCGGGACGGGCGGATTCAGGCTTTTCGGATTCTTTCGCTGGCTGAGCCATCGTTCCCTGGCCATGGGCAAGAGGCGAGAGACTTGCCGCCGCCAAGCGCAACAGAATCTCGCGTCGTGTCGGGTGAATCATAGGTATTAGATTACGCCGCACATTTGCTGCCGGTTCCACCGGACAGCCCGCAAGTCCCGCCGGGTGGGGCCGCGATTGGGATACCGCGAATCGTCCACGGGCTGTAAAATAGTGCCGAGGAGCGGGCAGAGCTTGAGTTGCCGCAGTGCTCCCGCTCGGGCGACGCTACGGCTTGCCCGCGATCATCGTTCGCGAGAAAAGAGTAGACCCTATGTCACAGAATAATGGACACAACACCAGCCTTCGTTTGAAGACCGGGCTCGCCGAGATGCTCAAGGGCGGCGTGATTATGGACGTCACCGACGCCAAGCAGGCGGAGATTGCCGAGCGGGCGGGAGCGGTCGCGGTCATGGCTCTCGAACGCGTTCCGGCGCAGATTCGCGCCGAAGGTGGAGTAGCGCGCATGGCCTCGCCCAAAAAAATACGCGAGATCATGGCAGTGGTCGACATTCCTGTGATGGCGAAGTGCCGGATCGGCCATTTTGCGGAGGCGCAGATTTTGCAGGAGCTGGGCGTCGATTACATTGACGAGTCTGAGGTTCTGACGCCGGCGGACGAAGTGCATCATGTGGATAAGCACGCATTCAGCGTGCCCTTTGTATGCGGCGCTCGCAACCTGGGCGAAGCTTTGCGGCGCATTGCCGAAGGCGCAGCCATGATTCGGACCAAGGGCGAGGCGGGCACCGGAGATGTCGTCCATGCCGTCCGCCACATTCGCCAGATCGTGCAGGAGATGCGGATTCTGACGGTGCTCGGCGAAGAAGAGCTCTATGCCAAGGCGAAGGAACACGGAGCGCCCTATGAGCTGGTGAAGATGGTCGCGCGCGACGGGAAGCTGCCAGTGCCGAATTTCTCGGCCGGCGGAATTGCCACTCCGGCCGACGCCGCGCTGGTGCTTCAACTGGGAGCCGAGGCGGTGTTTGTCGGCTCGGGCATCTTCATGAAGAATTCCACCGAATTCGCCGATCCGGTGGAGGCCGAGAAGCGGGCGAAGGCCATCGTGCAAGCGACCACGCACTACCAAGACCCTAAAGTTTTACTTGAAGTGAGTGAGAACCTGACGGGAGCCATGAAGGGGCTGGCCGTCTCTACGCTCGATGAGGCGCACCTGCTGCAGACTCGTGGCTGGTAATCAAAAACCCTTAACCGAACAAGGGGCACAGAGGTTCACAGGGGGAAAGGTTCCTTTCTCTGTGTTCGGCTGTGCCCTCTGCGGCTTTATGGGGTCGAGCACTTGGTCCAGAGGATAAGGATGAAGATTGGGGTTTTGGCGCTGCAGGGCGATTTCGACGCACATCGGCGGCGCCTCGAAGAGTTGGGGGCCGAAGTTGTTTTGGTGAAAAAGCCGGAGCAATTGGCCGCGATCGACGGGCTCGTGATCCCGGGCGGCGAATCGGGGACATTTCTCAAGTTGCTGGGCGAGGACGGGTTCCGGAAACTGAAGGACTTTGTGCGTGCGCAGCCGACTTTTGGTACTTGCGCCGGGTGCATCCTGCTGGCTGCGGAGGTGGAAAATCCGAAACAGGCTGGCCTCGGGGCGCTGGACATCACGGTGCGGCGCAACGCCTATGGACGCCAGATCGACAGCTCCATTCGCGAAGGGCGATTTCTTGGCTCTCCGATTGAGATGGTTTTTATCCGCGCTCCCAAGATTGAACGCGTGGGCGCCGGTGTCGAAGTGATCGCAACCGAAGGCAACGACGCCGTACTGGTATGCAAGGGCAAGACGCTCGCCGCGACGTTCCATCCCGAGTTAAGCGAGGATCGTCGCATTCATCAATATTTTCTCGACGTCATCGCAAACGGAAAACCATCGCCAACCCGCCGAGAACACTAAGATGCTTGTGCTGGGGATGCGAGCGCGGCAAAATCAACGACAGCGATGTGTTTCAACAACTTGACGCCGGCGACAGGCCGGTCTTGTAATCAACATCCGGGCAGCCCTGGGCGCTAGGCAATGTGGTTCTGTTCGCAGATGTTGCGCCATCAACGGCAATTTTTTCCGCGACACTTGGTGTGGGCGACACGGCAGCTGACCGCCTCTCCAACTTGAGCGCGAACGGTGGGAGCGTCCACCATTACTGTGAGCCCCGAACGCTGGAAACCGGGAAGAGGTGCGTCGTAGGAATGACATTCTCGCCCCCACGGTAGGGATAAGCACGGCCACGCTAAACATCCCCCGCAGCACTCCGGGCCCGACGCTGCAAGTTCCATGAACTGGCACGGCCATTAGCCAAAAACAAAAAACACTCCAATTCCCCGGCCATGCGCATACGAGGGCGGACACGCTCTGGCGTAGCGAAATTACAAGGCGCCTGCTCAACAGCGACTCAGCACCCGGCCTGTCACCGGGTGATTAGCTCTTTCCCGTCCATTGGTGCGAGTTTGCTAGCCAGCGTGCAAGCGGCCGTCTCTCGCTTCATTCCCCACCGTTTGCCAGCTTGCAGGCGGACTCAACAAGACCGCCTTCCGCCGTTGCGTGCAAGCCTTGGGCCGCGCAGGCAGTAGCTAGGGCGGTCCGAGCATCACCGGACCGAAGCGCCTGGCGGGCCTGCTGGCGCAAGACATAGGCGTGTGACGCCAGAAGCATCGGTGCAGTAAGATCGGCACCGCAGCGCGAACATTCGGCAGCGCCGCGAAACCGAGCCTTGCAGACGGGGCAGCCGAGTCCGCCATCACCACTCATGCGCGGCCTTCTACGAAGAACAGCAACTCCCGCAAATCGTTGGCCGCTTGCCTCAATGCGGCTTCATCGTTGCTGTCGATGGCAGATTCGATCTGCGCGTTCAACTCGATCGCTTCTTCGCGATCCTCTTCATGCAGCTCCGCCAGCAATTGGCGACTCCGTTCGATCAGTTGCTTTCCCTCGCCGATGGCCACACTCCAGTCGTTTTTCTCCGCGCGACTGTCCAAGGACAGGGGGAGCGGTTCTAGCAAATCCTCGTTGACCATATCTTCCAAACCTTCGCCCTCTTCTTCCACATCCTCTAAGTCGCTCTGACCGACGGAATAGAGGGCCTCCAGGCGTTGCCGGGCGGCAGCAATTTCGGCTTGGCTCTTGCTCTCGAGGGCACGGGCAATGGTGATGTGCTTGGACAGGCCGGAGCGTTTTTCGATGGCGGTGACGTGCAGAATTCCGTCCAGGTCCAGGCTCATGCGGCAGAGCACTTCGTTCTGTTCTCGGACCGGAGTGAGGCCCTTCACCTGGAAGTCACCGACCAGAATATCACGCAGGGCATCTTCGTCCTCCCCCTCATATACACAAATGTTCACTTCTTCCTGGTAGGGGTGGCTGGTATAGAAGCGCTCGGTTCGAGTGATGGGCAAAGGGCTGTTGCGCCGGAGAATCGGTTTGTAGCAGTGGGGATAAACAATACCGCCGCGTTCTCCCAAATAGGAAACTCCGAACGAATACGGCGAAACGTCGACCAGCACGCGCTCGACGTCGTGGCCCCCCAGTCGCGACGCCAGCACGCCGGCGCCCAGAGCGACGCACAGGTCGGGATGAATGTCTTCCCGGGGAGTTATCCCGGTGCGCTCCCTGAGCATTTCGGCGATCAGCGGGGTGCGAGTCGAACCCCCGACCAACAGTATGGCATCCAAGTCCGAAGGGCTCTTACGGGCATCGGCCAGCGCTTTCGATACGCTTTCAAAGGTCTGTTCGAGTAGCGGGCGAATCATGCTTTCATAGCGTTCGCGGGTGATCTCCAATTCGAGATGCAGCGGCTTGCCGTCGACTGTGACCAGCGCCTCTTCGCGCACCGTCGTCTCAGGCTCGAAACTCAACCGACGCTTCGCATCTTCGGCCGCCCACCAGAGGCGGGCTCGGGCGACGTGATGTTCGCTGCGCAGATCGATGCCATGGTTGCGTTGAAAAGTCGAGAGCAAATGCTCGGCCAACAGATCATTGAAGTCGTCGCCGCCCAGTCGATTGTTCCCGTGACTGGCAAGCACTTCGGTGATATCGCCTTCGAGAGCCACAATGGAGACGTCGAAGGTCCCGCCGCCAAGGTCGTAAACCAAGGCGTTGTGCCGGCTACCTTCTCCATACGCCAAACTCGCCGCGGTCGGCTCGTTCAGGATGCGCACCGCCTCGAGGCCCGCCAGTTGGGCCGCTTCCCGCGTGGCCTGCCGTTGCGCGTCGGAAAAGTACGCGGGCACTGTGATGACCGCCTTTTCGACGGTTTGCTGGAGTTGGCGTCCGGCCCAGGTTGCGAGTTCGCGCAAGATCAGCGCCGAGATCTCCTGCGGCGCAAACTGCCGCTCTCCGAGCGAGACCGTCTCGCTGCTGCCCATCTTGCGCTTGATGCTGCGGACGGTGCGTTCGGGATACAAGACCAGCTGGTTGCGGGCCGCTTCCCCCACCAGCAACTCGCCGGACGGAGACAGTCCAACCACGGAAGGCAGGAGTTTACTCTTGCCTGCATTGAGCACCTGAACTTTGCCATCGCTGAAAGCCGCCACCTCGGAGTTGGTGGTCCCCAAGTCAATGCCCACGATTGGATCGCTCATTGTCAGTTCCTACCGGTCCTTTCCTTTCTGATCAGTTCCTGGTTTGCGGTCGCGCCACTTTGACCTGAGCCGGACGATAGACTTCGCCTTCCCAGTCATAGCCATCGCGGTAGACTTCGACAACCGTTCCTTCGGGCACGGTGTCGGTGTGCTCGATGGCAATGGCCGTCATGCGCTGCGGATCGAATTTTTGTCCCTCGCATAGGATGGCGCCGACGTGGAGATCGAGCAGCGCCTGATCGAGACGATCCAGGGTAAGGCTGTAGCCCTCGTAGAGTGCAGCGAGGATGTCCCGGGCATGTCGCACACGTCTTCCGCCAGCTCCCAGCCAGCGCGCCCAGAATGGCCGACGTGACGGAGCTAGCTGTTCGGCGGCGTTCTGCGCCGCCGAGCGTCCGCGTTCCACGCGATCCCGCAGATCGAGCAGGACGTCGATCTCCCGCCTTTGCGTTGGCGTGCTGCGCGAGGTTCCGCATGACGACTCTCCGGCCGCCTCCGCGTTCCCATTCCGCCGCTCGGCGTCGGATGGTTCCCGGCTCTCGACCAGGGTATCTTTCAACTGCCTGAACATTCGCCCTTGCAGTCTGACTTCCTGGGTAAGCGTGGTCATGGCCGACCACAGAGAATAGAGATCGCAACTACCCTCGATGGGTGGAAGCGGATCACCGGTGGCAAGCGCGGAGAGTAACTCGGCAGTTAGCCCCGACGGCGGTGCCTCATCTGCCAGCGCGTTATCCAGCCAATTCTCGAAGCTCCGCACCAGGCGCTCGCGTTGTTCGGGAGAGGGCTTGCCGGAGGGGGCATGCGTATCTGTTTCCATTGGTGTTTACTTTTTTTCCTTCATTACCGCCAGCCATGGTTCGGACCCGGTGTACTTCCTCTCGTCGTCAGTGCCTTCCAGCAGGGATTCCAAAGGTGCCTCCGGGTCGCACGCGAACAGAGTGTGCTGCGAGCGCCGGCGCCGGTCGCGCAGCAGATCATAGGCATCGCGCACGCTCTCGAACTCGGCGGGACAGCGGTCCGGGGGATACTCCTTGAGCTTGCGCAGATAAGCGGCACGAATCTGTTCGTCACCGGCTCCCGGCCCAACGCCAAGCACGGCGTGCGGATCGGAGGCGCGGCGGTGTGTTCCTCGGTTCATGGCTTCACTCTAAAACAGATTGCCCTGCAGCGACGACGGAAGACTCTCCGTTCGTTTCTTTGCCTTTCCGCCCGGCGGAGATGACCGCATCTCGGGGCGAGAGTTTCCGAAAACTCTCCGCATTACCACTTCGGGCGGGTCTCCTCGGGCAATGGCTTCTTCCACTTCCCGTGCAATCCGAGGGGGAAGTGTGTCGAGCAACTGTTCGAGCTCGTCTAAGGCTTGTGAAGAAGTCCCGGGCGATTCTTCGGGGAAGTCGGTGTCGTTCTCATCAGCCCCGTCGTCTTCACCCCAGCCGCTCGGGGTTTCCCCGCGTTCTGCACGACAAGCGTGGCAGTCGCAAAGAGCGGGTCCAAGCTTCGAGCCATACTTCGGAGGGCGGCTGCGTCCAAGGACGGGAAACTTCGTTTCCGCCCGCTCTTCCTCCAGGATCTCCTGCACCAACTCCGCCGGCACCGGACCTTTGCCGCTAGCCGAATCGTCCAGAAAATCAGCTCCCCAATAGCGATCCTCGTTCTCGAGCATTTGATCGAGGATCTTCCCCGCCAGTTCAAGATTGCGCTCGCGGCGGGCGAGTTCGAGCGCTGCCCGGAAACACCCCTCCTGCCGCTGGGGTTGCCAGGGAGGCAGCACCCGACCGCGAAGAAACAGAAACCTGGCATCGCTGCCGCCCTGGGCCAGACCCGCTGCCGATGCGGCATACGCCAGCATCGTAGCCCCACTGCTCAAGGCCCCTTCTCCAAGCACCAGCATTTGCGTGGGGTCGATGGGGCAGTTGGGCTGATCTAAGGCGGAGAGCAGAGGTTTTTCCCAACCCGCAGGCAGCGGCAACGCAAGACCCGCCCCATCGCCCAGGGCAACCGCACGCGTGGTTCCCGTGAGCATCTCCCTGGCAGAAAACCGGGAAAGCTCGAGCCGCGGCAGTTCAGAGTTGCCATTTAGATTCGCGGCTTGCGCCAGCCCCTGAGTCAAGACAAAAGCGGACACGGAGCTGCCGAGCAAGGCCTGGAGCTCATCGTGCCGGTGTGGTATTGCGATCCTATCCCCGTCGATTACGGCACAGAGGAGGCGTAGTGCAACGGCCAACGAGGCAACCTCTCCCTCGCTGACATCTGGCAAAGCCTCGATGCGCTCGATCTCCGCCGTGATTGCCAAGTGGGTTTTGCCTTGTCGCAGGTGGCGTATGGCCGCGGAAAGCAGCAGCCGCAGTTTCGCGCGGCGCACTTCGGGATTGAGCCGGTCGAGTTCTTCCGCGCTTTCCAGATGTTCGAGCGACTTCCGGTAGGCCCCACGCTTCTCGGCCGATTCCATCAGATAGAGCAGAGGCTTTGTGTCTCCAGGCCGGGCTTGCCGCCAAAGCTCCGCCACCTGATCGGCAGCCTTCCAACTCCGATGTCTATTCGCCCAATGGAGCCACGCCTGAAAGGCGTCCGGATGAGGATCTGCCCGGCACGCGCGCTCGTACAACATCTCGGGAGAACGCAGATCCTCGCCTCCTAGTCCTCCTAGGCTGCGGTCTCGGCGGAGAGGCCATGGAGGTTCCAATTCGTAGAAAGGGTCAGGAGACAAACGCTCGGCAAGCTTCGCCATATGCAAGGAGAGGACGCCATCCTCCAGGTCCCCGGGAGCGAACCATCTTTCCCGGATGGCTTCGCGCCGGAAGAATTCCCAGTGAAAAAGCGCTTCCGCTAAGCTGTCCGAATCCGGATCGTGCTCGAAGGTTCGCGCCAGCAATCTCCAAAAGTAGGCATCTTGCTGCGGGGTACCGCCAATCGCCGTACAAATCTCGTGACGCGAGACGCCTTGCACCAGAGAGCGAGTCACGATGTGCTGGCGCAGACGCTCACGAATTTTGGGACAGCATTGGCCGCAGATTGCGACTGCGACCCGCACCGCTTTGAGCAAGGGTTGGCGCTTTTTTGCCGCCAACGCTTGTTCGAGCGTCTCCAGGGCAGGGCGCAGAGCCCAGCTGCCGCCTCCGACTGCGCTCACCAGCCGCTGCTCGGCGGCACTGAACCCCGATGTAACCGCGGTCCCCAGCATCGCCGTCAGCGGCCGAATCAGGCTGGCGGGAGCGGAATCCTCCGGCACTAGCTGCAGCCATTGCTTGCAGGCGTCGTCCTCTCGCCGGTAGAAGCTGGCGATAGCTCGAATCAGGGCCTTCCACGGAGCCAGCGCACTGCGCCGGGACACCTGGGAGAGAGACACAACATCATCGTCCACCGGCCCGCTGGTTACAGCCTGAAACGCTGCGACGAGTGCCGCCGCACCCTGGCGCAAAGGATGCTCCGGACGTAAGGACGACACCGCGGCCAGAGCGGGCAAATCGTACACTCGATCTCGGACGAAAGTCTCGATGCGTTCGCGAACTTCTAGCGAGAGATCGTCGGCCGCGAGCGGCGCCACGATCTCGTCAAGCCTGCCGTCGGAGGCGGCAATTTCCCGCTGTAAATCCACCATTCGCGAGCGCGAAGAGGGAAACCGTCCGCCAACCATTTGCAATAGCATCTTGGCCTCGACGGCCATCCCTAGCCTCAGCATGTCCTCAATACGACATTGATACGCGTCGAGGAGTAAGGCTTCGGTTTCCGCCGTGCCCAAGCGCTTGTGCAGACTCTTGGCCATTTCCACCGCAGCCTTGGAATGCCGGCTGGCTATCAGCTCGCGAATCTGGGCGGGCTCGCTGTTCGCCATCTTCCCGTCACTTGCCCCAGTGACGGCCTTCGCTCGGTTCCCGTTTTCGAGTTTTCTTGACATAAGATGATGCCGGGTTGCGGATATTCTAACCGTTATCGTTCCGCATCGGCCAACTTTTGAATTCTCTTGCCCGTCCCCCTTTGATCCGCAAGCGGAACACGACCTCATCGATCTCACGACTGACTCAGGTTGTGTGCAAATCTGTGCTTTTCTTCCGATCGAATCCCCGCTTCAGAGACAACCGGCTAGGCGGTAACCTCGTCAATTGGCTTTTCGACTGCCGGCTCGAACATCGCAACGATGCCCGAGCAACACGCGCTTGGATCGTACCGGGAAGCCTGGAGCGAATGCAAAAAGCACCGGAGCGAGCATTGCCCACGGCATGGAAGGACATCGACAGCGGTTCGCTCGTTGGCTTCTTGCCGGCGGAACCGACCTGGACGCAGCGGCTCGAGCGCTTTTAAGGCGGTTGAGAAGAATCGCTCGGTGTTCGCCGTTGAGGACAAGTATCCAGGACTCCCGGCCGTTTGCTCGTGATCGCTCAGCCACACACGCCGTTGGTTTTCGATGAGCGAGGATGAGAGGCTCGGTGCCGATCAGTTACTGCGCGTTCTTCACCCAAGAATCAAGGCTGACGACAAGAAGGTGGCGGGCTCGATGGGCTCCAACTGCGGCGATGTCGCGGGCAGACGGTCGGTCATGCTCACATTCATCTTCTGCCCGACCACGGGCGACATTCCTGACCCTAGAGGCGGAGTGATAGGGGTGTTGTGGGAGAAGCGTATATATATATTTTTCTTTGAGTAGCGACCTTTCTGCGGGATCTGCGGTGCCCAGCGATCACTGTCTGGAGAACCGTACGTTGGTGACCAAGCGCGACGACCTCCTGCAAGGGCGGCACGGGATCGAAAACTGGACGCTGCCAAAGCGAAAAGGGCGATGAAAACCGAGCTCGTCGTGATCGCACCAGGATCTCACCAACACTCCGAACCCCTAGCATTTTCAGATTCGAGAGGAGTTCGGCCACAGCTGGCACGAGAGAGTCATCAGTCGCCGAGATGACGGCGAATCAAGGTCGCCAAACCGACCAGACCGCCCCCAAGCAGGGCGAGCAGGCCAGGTTCCGGGAACACAGAGGATTTTGCCGCGACCGGAGCTGCCAGAGAATCTGTCGCCAGCATCAGGACGAGCACAACGACGGGGGCGAACCTTCGCAAGGGTGAAACTCCTTTCCTATCAATTGGTGGCATGCCGCCCTCCAACCGGTTGAGATTCACGAACAATTCAAAGAATCGTTTTTGGCGGCAAACCTCGCTCCCCACCATACTCCATCCCAAAGTTATGCAGAGCCAGCTCGGTCAGTGTGCAAAGCTTTGCAGAATTGTGCCACCGGGTTCCCACTTTTTTCGTACTTCCGGCTTGAGATGCGCGCTTTGGACCGATCCAGTATGCTTTGAAATTCCGATCCTTGCCCCCGCATGGAACAAGCTCTCGAAGTCTCAGCTCGCCCGGTATCGTTTGCTTCTTACGCGCGACTATTGTACGGCAACCGAAATTTTCGGCGTCTGTGGGGCGCGCAAGTTGTTAGCGAAATCGGCGATTGGTTCTACACCCTGGCGATTTACAACCTGTTGTTGCAGTTCACGGGACGGGCCGGGTCGGTGGCCCTGGCGCTGGTGTTGCAGGTGCTGCCGCAGACCCTGATCGGTCCGACGGCAGGAGTAATGAATGACCGACTGCGGCGCAAGCACGTCATGATCGCGTCAGACGTCGGGCGCATGCTGATCGTGCTCTGCATGCTGCTGATTCGCTCGAAACAGCAAGTGTGGCTGGTCTATCCGCTACTGATGTCGGAAACCCTGCTGGTCGCCTTCTTTGAGCCGGCACGCAATGCCGTGATTCCGAACATTGTGGAGCGGGAAGACGTGGTGGTGGCGAACACACTCGCTTCGACCACCTGGTCGGTGAATCTGATGCTGGGCGCGACGCTCGGAGGCGTAGTGGCGGCCTTGCTGGGGCGCGATGCGGTGTTCCTGCTCAACGCGCTGTCGTTTGCTGCTTCCGCCGCATTGATTGGAGGCATGCGCTTTGCCGAGCCACACGCCGAGGGCGGGCACCGGTTTCGAGCACGAGAGTTGGTGGATTTTTCGCCCATCGTTGCCGGCGTCCGTTATGTGCGGGCACATGTTCGTTTGCGGTCGACGGTATTTTTGAAATTTGGAAACCTGATCGTTGGACCGGGTTGGGTCTTGTTTACGGTCATGGGACAAAATGAATTCGCCATCCGCTGGCGCGGCATGGCGCCCGAACGCGGAGCGTTTTTGGGCATGAGCCTGCTGCTCGGGGCACGTGGACTGGGCGCGCTGCTGGGGCCGCTACTGACCGCCTCGTGGGCCGGGCACTGGAGGCATCGACTGGAGGTTGCGATCTTCTGGGGATATCTGGCCGCGGCGGCGGGCTATGCGCTGCTGGGGATTTCCGGCCATCTGTGGCAGGCGTGCCTGTGCGTGGCGCTCGCGCACTCTGGCAGTTCGATCGTTTGGGTATTCTCGACAACCCTGTTACAGATGCAGAGCGACGACAAGTTTCGCGGCCGCGTGTTTGCTGCCGACATGGGCCTGTGCATGTTCACCATTGCCGCCGGGGCGTATCTGGCAGGCCGTTTCGTGGATTGGGGATTTGCGGCGCGCAACGTGGCTAGCGTTGCCGGCATGTTGATGCTGATTCCGGCGGGATTGTGGGGGATGTCGGTGCGGAGCAGGGCGGCAGAATCCCGGTGAAAGTCGTCCTTCGGGTCGCTGCGGAGAGAATCAAGAACGAGGCTGTGTGCGCAGTCGGATGAAGCGGCTTTCTGGGGTTGCAGGCTGTGGTTGCAGGGGTTTCTCCGCAAGATGGCAAACTCCCCTGAGATTTCCCCTTTTCAGAAACTCGGTTCAGCCAGTCGCCCAAACCGGGGCGAACTGGAATGGCATGGGATGCGATGGACAGTGGCGGCATGTTGGGCGCTTTTCCTGATTGAGCGTCTTCCTCAACTGGACTTTTCCTCCCGAAGTCGGTAACCGCTCTGTTGCGTCTTCATCATCAACGCCGCCAGATCTAGAATCCGTTGCGCAGCAGACTCGGTGCTCACACCGCGAGCGTGAATATTCGAGATGAGGTTCCGGTTGGCGTCAGTGTCTAACGCTTTCGGCCGGTAGGCCATATACGCCGACAGACTTTCACAAGTAGCCAACCCGGGACGTTCTCCGATCAGGAGGACCGCCACCCGGGGCTTGAGCAACTCGCCGATTTGGTTGAGAATGCCTACTCGGCAGTGACGAATCACAAGTATCGAACCGACGCTCCAGTGCCGGGCGTGGGCTCCTTCCGACAGGAGCGGCAGCAGTCGAGGAATTTGCACCACAACGGCGGTCACGGAAAGTCCGTCGCCAATCAGAAGTTGCAAATCCTGTTCTATGGTGCAGCACCGGGTCAATTCCTCGCGGGACCCATCGATCAGGTGACGGCCCAAATCCGGGCGCAAGAGATACTGCTCCTTACTCGCGGCTTGGGAACAGACTTCCAGCAGATTCCACCTGCGCACGAAGTCCTCGCCGAGATCGGACAGAAGATCTAACTCCGTGCGCACCGCATCGCGAGCAGCGGCATGCGCCTGGCGCAGGTCCAAGTGAGTGCTGGTTCGGTAGGCTGCCCCGGTCCGGCCCGCCAGCAGGCGCGCGGGAGTCTGCGCGCGCACCTTCTTCAGGATCTCCGACAAGTCATGCTCGGGCTGGTCGCGTGGCCGAGCGAGCTGGTCTTCGTTCTCTTCTTCTCCCGGTCTGTCGAATCGGCGAGCCATTCAGATCGTCCCCTCCAGGGACAACTCCAGGCTGCGCATCAGTTGCCGACGCACGGATGAATCGAGCGAGGCCGGTTCGATGCCTTGATAAATCCCCATGCGCTGAAGCCACACAAGAAACTCCGGCGCCGGGCGTAGCTGGAAGAGTCGACGGGCGGCCAGTGCGTCGTGATAACTGGTGGACTGGTAATGCAGCATCACGTCGTCGGAACACGGTACGCCCATGAAATAGTTGCAGCCCGCCGCTGTCAAAAGCAACAGCAGGTTGTCGGCAGAGTTCTGGTCGGCGGCAGCGTGATTGGTGTAGCAGACGTCGCAACCCATCGGCAAGCCAAGCAACTTGCCCATGAAATGGTCCTCCAGTCCGGCACGAATGATTTGCCGCTCGTCATATAAATATTCGGGTCCGATAAAGCCGACAACGCTATTGACGAGAAAGGGCTGAAAGGCTCGCGCCACGCCGTAAGCCCGGGCTTCGAGCGTCAACTGATCAACTCCGTGATGCGCTTCCGCGGACAAGGCGCTACCCTGGCCGGTTTCGAAGTACATCACCTGATCCCCGACCCAGCGAATGTCGCGATGACGATGATGTTCAAGAACCCGCTCGCGGCCTTCGCGCAGCCTCTCTGGGGAGACTCCGAAGCTGCGGTTGGCGGCTTCGGTACCGGCAATGGACTGGAAAAGAAGATCGATCGGAGCCCCGCGCTTTAACGCTTCCAGTTGGGTGGTGATGTGCGCCAGGCAACAGGTCTGCGTCGGGATTTCGTAGGCATCCACCAGACGATTTAAAGCCACCAGAATCGAAGCGACGGTCGCGACCGAATCGGTGGCGGGATTAACGCCAATGACTGCGTCTCCACAGCCATACAGCAGTCCTTCAAACGCCGCCAGCAGGATACCGCCGATGTCGTCGGCGGGGTGATTGGGTTGCAGGCGGATGCCCAACACTCCGCGTTCTCCCATCGTGTTGCGGCAGCGTGTGACGTTACGAATCCTGGCGGAGGCGAGCACCAGATCCTTGTTGCTCATCAATTTGGCCGCCGCGGCGGCGATTTCGGGGATGATGGCCTTCTGAAGCTGCCTTAGCTCGGTGTCTGTGGTTAGGTCGTCCAAGAGGAACTCGCGAAACTCGCCGACCGTCATGCTCGCGAGCGGCCGGAAAGCTTCCTGGTCGAAGCCTTCCAGAATAAGGCGCGTAACGTCGTCCTCGGAAGGATCGATCAGGGGACGCCGAACAATCTCCCCGAGCGTCAAGTCTGCAAGTTTTCGCTTCGCGGCGACTCGCTCTCGTTCCGATCGTGCGGCAATCCCGGCCAACTGGTCGCCAGACTTTTCTTCGTTGGCCTTGGCAAACAACTCGCGCAGGTCATCGAAGTCGAAGCGTTCAATCATAAGATTATTTCAGCGGAAGAACATTATAGATTCGCACGCGCCGCAGCATTTGGCGAACGTGGAGGGTTAAAAGCGGTTAAAAGCTGAAAAAACGACAACGTGGGAGGGGAGGCGGGCGATCGTCCCCTATTGCTCCCAAACTCTGTGCTTGGGTCACTCGATGCGATTCCAATACGACAAGCAAAAGAACGAATACAACCTCGCGAGAAACGGCGTTGATTTCCCAACCGGTTGATCTCGACCCGAGCCGCAACCAGCAGGGAAAGGAAATCCTATGAAGAAGCTCACAAAAGAGCAGCAGCGGCAGGCCGCCGTCATCGCCGCCAAACCTGACGCCGACGCTGATTTCTCAGACGCTCGGGAAGTGGTGGACTGGAGGGGCGCGGAAATCGGAAAATTCTACCGGCCCCCGAAAAAACCACTAACGATGCGCCTAGACACCGACATCATCCAATGGCTAAAGGGCTACGGGCGCGGGTATCAGACAAGGGTGAATGCTCGGCTGCGGCACGCCATGAACTCACGCTGGGGCGCGCGCCACGATGACGGGGCCCTTCAAGATGAAAACGATGGGCTTCACGCGAAACGCGCAAGCGGCAGCATAAAACGAATATATGCTGCCAAACTCCGCGCAAGAACGAAAGGGGATAGCAGCACTTCGGCACGCGTGCGTCTACGGTGAAGCCGCCGAAGAATATCGGGTGCTAGGCTCTAGCCCCGGACCGGTGCAAAGGCTAGTCCTCAGTCCTGGCACCGGAGCTTCAGATTCCAGTGATGGTGGACATGCACCGCTACCTCGGGGAAAAAGGGGCCATTCATGTCCCTGACCAACATCTCCTCAAACGGGACCACGCAGCTGGAACATAGGTCCGACGAGCCCTTCGCGGGCAGGCTCGGCAGGGTGAAGGTTGTGGCGGCGAGCCTTAAAGTGGAAGCTCAGATACAGAATGGGGTCAGACGGGAATGGCCCGTCAAGACAATTCGTCAATCTTCGCGGCCAGAATGAAATCGGATTCTGTCAGTCCGTCTGCCGCGTGCGTCCAGAGCGTGATCTCAACCTTGCCCCAGCCGAACAGAATGTCGGGATGATGGCCCTGCTCCTCGGCCAAGGCACCCACTCGATTCACGAACGCCAGTGCGGACTTGAAATCGGGAAACTTGTGGTTGCGCACGAGGTGATGCTGTTCGACGATATTCCAGCGCCCAGGCTCCACCAATTGACGATGAAGGTCGGCAAGATCTTTCCCTTTTAGTGGCGGCACACCGCCGCGGCAGGGAACGCAGGTTCGATTGGCAAGGGCAATATTGGTCATGCGATTTCAGATGCGGAACAGGTCGAAGCGATTCAGCATGAAATCTGCGAGTCCAGGTCAAAGCGAGGTAGCAATGCTTCCTTCCATCATCGTCGAAGCAACTTGGGGCAAATCGAGCCCACGCGGGCGAGAGAGGGTGGATTCGAATCCGCTTTAGGACAAATGTACCCAGGGCAGGTCAGTTCCGCGCGCCGTGTCCATGCCCGTTCCAGATTCGCGCGGCCGCCGGCGTCACCGACGGCCGGTAAAGAACAGTCCATGGACACAGCAAGAAAGAGCCAACGTCAAAAGGGGATGTCTTCGTCCGTGATCGAGGAGCCGCCAGCCGGCGCGTGCTCGGATTCGGGAGGTGCGCTCTGGTCGAAATTGTTGCCCGCCGAGGACACTGCGCGCGAACCTCCCGCGTAGTCGCCGCCGCCCTCGCCGCGTCCGCCGAGCAGGACCAGGTCGCTCGCCACCACTTCGGTCATGTATTTCTTCTGGCCGGTCTGCTTGTCGTCCCAGGAGCGCGTCTGCAGGCGACCTTCGATGTAGACCTTGCCACCCTTTTTCAAATACTCGCCGGCAATTTCCGCCAGCCGCTGCCAAAGCACCACATTGTGCCACTCGGTGCGGTCCTGCCACTGCCCGTCTTTGCCCTTGAAGCGCTCGTTGGTGGCGAGAGTGATCTTCGCAACCGGCGTACCCTGCGGGGTGTGCTTCACTTCGGGATCCTTGCCCAGGTTTCCAATCAGAATGACTTTGTTCACGCTTTTCATGAGTGCAGGCTCCTTCGAGAACACGCTTTTTCGAGACGCTCACTATAGCAGAATTAGAGGGTTCGGAGCGGACGTCGCTGGCGCCAGAAGTCCGGGACCGATCTTCAGTCTACGCCGATATCTGAAACAGCATCAGATAGACGATCACGCCTGTCACCGACACGTAAAGCCAGATGGGAAACGTCCAGCGGGCGATGGCCCGGTGACGGTCAAACTGCTCGCGCAGTCCCCGCGTGAGCGTTACGAGTACCAGCGGAACCACGACAATTGCCAGGATTGTGTGCGAGATCAAAATCGTGAAGTAGAGGATGCGCACCCAGCCCGCGCCCTGAAAATAGATGATGCCACCGTGACCGGGCCAGTGGTAATAAAGGTACGAGACGAGAAACAGGGACGAGGTGATAAAGGCCGCGATCATCACCGCACGGTGGGCCGCCATTCTGCCGCGTGCGATCAGGGTGCGCCCGATCACCAGAAGCACGGCGCTCGTTCCGTTCAGGGTCGCGTTGATTTTGGGGAACAGGGAATAGTCGGTCATGGGTCTGCTTTCGTTTGTACGCGGAATGCCTCTCCTTTGGCAACCCTTGGGGTGCACGATTCGCACACCACCTCCGGCCCGGACGCATGCGTTGCCCGCCTGGATTGAGCGCTCGCCCGCCACCAATGTTCTGACGACCGCTCAGCTTTTCGATAGAATACAAACACGATGCCTGAAGTGGGGACGGCTCCGCCTGTAACGCACGCGCCGGCCAAACAATCGCGCGAGCACTCGCTGCCAGTGGTGGCAGTGTGGGCGCGCGATCTGTTCGTCTCGCTCGTTATTTCCGCGTTTATCATCATCTTCCTCTACCAGCCGGTCAAGGTGGAAGGCACCAGCATGATGCCCGGTCTCGAAGACCAGGAGCGCATTTTCGTCAACAAGTTTGTCTATCGCTGGGAGCCGATTGAGCGCGGTGACATCGTGGTTTTCCGCTATCCGCGCGACACTTCGAAGAGCTACATCAAGCGCGTCATCGGAATTGCCGGCGATCGCATCCGCATCGAAAGCGGACAGGTCTATGTGAACGGCGGTGCCCTCGACGAAGACTACGTGCCCAGCGATTACGCCGACGAACGCTCGTATGGTGAAATCGTGGTTCCGGCAAACAGTTTTTTTGTCCTCGGCGATCATCGCACCATGTCGAACGACAGTCGCGACTTCGGCACGGTCAACGAGCGCTTCATCTACGGTAAGGCCGTGTTTGGTTATTGGCCGATGGAAAAACTGGGAAGACTGCGGTGAAACCGTTTGCGGCGGCGGCTTGCCGACGCTGCCTGCGGGGCCTTGGTCGCCTGCTTCGCGCTTCTGATTTTCTCGCCCGCCTCTCGCCGCCGTGTCGAGAGCGTTTCTTTCCCACCTTCTCTGCTGACACCATCTCGCTCTGCTGTTAGAATTCCTTCAATCCACTCCCAGGAGATCCAATGCAAGCGATCCTTGCACTCGAAGACGGCAGAGTCTTCCGAGGCAAAGGCTACGGCGCTAAAGGCGAATGCTCCGGCGAAGTCGTTTTCAATACTTCCATTACCGGCTACCAGGAAATCTTCACCGATCCCTCCTATGCGGGTCAGATCGTCGTCCTCACCAACCCTGAGATCGGAAACTACGGCACCAATCCCGAGGACAACGAAGCGGTTCGTCCTTATATCGAGGGTTTGATTGTGCGCGAGTTCTCGAAGGTCAGCTCGAACTGGCGCTCGCAGCAGGTCACCGACGAGTTCATGGAGCAGTTCCGGATTCCGGTGCTCGCCGACATCGACACGCGAGCCCTGGTGCGCCACCTGCGTACCTATGGGGTGATGCGAGGCGTGATCTCGACGCTCGAACCCGACACCGACAAGCTCGTCGCCAAGGCGCGAGCCATCCCGAAAATGGATGGCCAGGATCTCGCCAAAGTGGTCTCGACCAACCACACCTACGTGTGGGAGACGGGCTCGCGCTCGCACTTGCCGGACGAAATTGTCGGAGTAAAAGATGAACCCGCACGCTTCCACGTCGTCGCCTATGACTTCGGCATCAAGCAGAACATTCTGCGCAAGCTCCGCGGGGAGGGCTGCAAAGTCACAGTGGTTCCGGCCCAGACGACGGCAGAGGACGTGCTGACGCTGAAGCCTGACGGAGTGTTTCTCTCGAATGGTCCGGGCGATCCCGAGCCCTGCACCTACGCCGTCGACAATATTCGGCGGCTGATGGGCCGGCAACCGATTTTTGGAATCTGTCTGGGACACCAGCTCACCGGAATCGCGCTCGGAGGCAAGACCTTCAAGCTCAAATTTGGCCACCATGGCGGAAATCATCCGGTCAAGCAACTGGCCAGCGGCAAGATTGAGATCACGGCCCATAATCATAACTTCGCCGTCGATCCTGATTCGCTGCCGCCGAGCGAGGTTGAATTGACGCACATCGATCTCAACGACTCGACGCTCGAAGGCATGCGGCACAGGAATCTGCCGCTGTTTACCGTGCAGTACCATCCGGAAGCCGCGCCCGGGCCGCATGATTCGCACTATCTGTTCAAGGATTTTGTGAAGATGATGGAGGAGTGCAAGAGATAGGTGTCCGCCAACTGGACAATCCTAAGTAGGAAGAGGAGGCCTCAAGCGGCCCGCCCCTTCCCGGCAAGGCCAGAACCAGAGAATGCCAAAACGAACTGACATCGCAAAGATCCTGATCCTCGGCTCCGGACCGATCGTGATCGGCCAGTCGGCCGAGTTTGACTACTCCGGCACGCAAGCCTGCAAGGCGCTCAAGTCCGAGGGTTTTGAAGTCGTGCTCGCGAACTCCAACCCGGCCACCATCATGACCGACCCCGAGTCGGCGGACCGTACCTACATCGAACCGCTCACCCGCGAATACCTGGAAGAGATTATTCGCGTCGAGCGTGAACTGTCGCCCGCTGCCGGGTTTGCCATTTTGCCCACCGTCGGCGGGCAAACCGCGCTCAATCTGGCCATTGAACTCTCCGACGGGGGCGTGCTCGAAAAATACAACGTGCACCTGATCGGGGCCCAGATCAGCGCCATCAAGAAAGCCGAAGACCGTCTGTTTTTCAAAGACGCCATGCAGCGCATCGGGCTCGATGTTCCGAAATCGGCGCTGGTCAACAACCTGAAAGACGGCATCGAATTTGCCGGCAAGATCGGATTTCCGGTCATCATTCGACCCTCGTTCACCCTCGGCGGCACCGGGGGAGGCATCGCCTACAACCGGGAAGAACTGATGGAAGTGCTGGCCCGCGGCCTCGACCTCTCCCCGGTGCACGAGTGTCTGATCGAAGAATCCGTGCTCGGCTGGAAAGAGTTCGAACTGGAGGTGATGCGCGACACCAAGGACAACGTCATCATCATTTGTTCGATTGAGAATTTCGATCCCATGGGCGTGCATACCGGGGACTCGATCACCGTCGCCCCGGCGCAGACGCTGACCGACCGCGAGTACCAGGTGATGCGCGATGCTTCGATTGCCGTGATTCGCGAGATTGGCGTGGAGACGGGGGGATCGAATATTCAATTTGGCGTGAATCCTTCGACCGGGCGCATGGTGGTTATCGAAATGAACCCGCGCGTGTCGCGGTCGTCAGCTCTGGCATCGAAGGCGACGGGATTCCCGATTGCGAAAATTGCGGCCAAGCTGGCCGTCGGCTACACGCTGGACGAGATTCCGAACGACATCACTCGCAAGACTCCCGCCTGTTTTGAGCCCACGCTGGACTATGTGGTGGTCAAGATTCCGAAGTGGCAGTTCGAAAAATTCCCCGGCGCCGATGAATCGCTGGGGCCACAGATGAAATCGGTCGGCGAAGTCATGGCCATCGGACGCACGTTCAAGGAGGCGCTGCAGAAGGGAATCCGGGCCCTTGATACCGGCAAGCGGGTCGGTTCGGAGAAAATCGAACCGAAGATCCTCACCCAGCGACTGGTGACCCCGCACCCCGAGCGTCTCTCCTACGTGCGCTATGCCATTCGCCAGGGACACACCATCAAGCAGATCGCAAAAATGACCTCCATCGATCCCTGGTTCCTCTACCAGCTGAAAGAAATCAATGACATGCAGCTGGAACTGGAGAAGCATCCGATGGAATCGATTCCTACCGAAGTGCTGCACGAAGCCAAGCGCATGGGATTTTCCGACGGACGCCTGGCCGGAATCTGGCGCCTGGATGGCAAAGGCGGACAGGAGAAAGTTCGCCACTTCCGCAAAAAGCATGGCCTCAAGCCGGTGTATAAGCGGGTGGACACCTGCGCCGCGGAGTTTGAGAGCTTCACCCCCTATCTTTACTCCACCTACGAGGAAGAAGATGAGGCAGCTCCCACTTCGACCAAGAAGGTCGTCATTCTCGGTTCCGGTCCCAATCGCATCGGGCAGGGCATTGAGTTCGATTATTGCTGTTGCCACGCCAGCTACGCTTTGCGCGAGGACGGCTACGAAACCATCATGATCAACTGCAATCCGGAGACGGTCTCGACCGACTACGACACCAGCGACCGTCTCTACTTCGAACCGCTTACCCTCGAAGACGTATTCGCCGTCTGCGAACATGAAGCCTCGGGCGGGGCGCCGGTCGGCGTGATTGTGCAGTTTGGCGGGCAGACCCCGCTGAATCTTTCCTTGCCGCTGAAGGCGGCGGGTGTGAACATCATCGGCACCACACCCGAATCGATCGATCTCGCCGAGGACCGCAAACGCTTTGGCAAACTGCTCGAGGAACTCAACATCCCGCAAGCGCCCGGAGCCATGGTTGCCAGTGTGGAAGAGGCGGTCGAAGCCGCAAACCGAATCGGATTCCCGGTGCTGGTTCGTCCTTCGTATGTGCTCGGAGGCCGCGCCATGGTCATCGCTTACGACGAAGACACCATCCAGCAGTACATGAAACAGGCGGTCGAGTATTCGCAGGACCGACCTGTACTTATCGACAAATTTCTGGAGGATGCGATCGAAGTGGACGTGGATGCGCTCTCGGACGGCGAAGACGTGGTGATCGGCGGCATCATGCAGCACATCGAGGAAGCAGGCATACACTCCGGCGACTCTTCCTGCGTGCTGCCCGCGGTGGATATTTCCGAGCCCCTGCTGCAGCGCATGCGGCAATACACCTTCCAGCTGGCGCGCGCGCTCAAGGTGATCGGTCTGATGAACGTGCAGTTTGCCATTCCGCGTCGCGCCGGTTCGAAGGGCGGCGGGGACGAGGAAACAACGGTTTACGTGCTCGAAGTGAACCCGCGCGCTTCGCGCACCGTACCCTTTGTTTCGAAAGCTACCGGCGTACCGCTGGCCAAGATCGCCTCGCGCCTTATGACCGGCCGGAAATTGCGCGAGTTTCTTCCGGAATCGGTCGAGCGCGGCACCGACCTCGATACCGGACGCTGCTTCTTCGTGAAGTCGCCGGTCTTTCCCTGGTCGAAATTTCCTGGCGTCGACACCGTACTTGGCCCCGAGATGCGCTCCACCGGAGAAGTCATGGGCGTTGCCGATAATTTCGGGGAAGCGTTCGCCAAGGCGCAGATCGCCGCCGGGCAGAGACTGCCGACCAAGGGCACGGTTTTCATCAGCGTCACCGATCATGACAAGCCCGCGGTGGTCGAAGTCGCACACAGCTTCGTCGACATGGGATTCAAACTCGTGGCCACCCACGGCACGGCGGACATTCTCGAAGATGCGGGCTTGGCGGTGGACCGCGTTTACAAGGTGAAAGAGGGCCGCCCCAACGCGGTCGATCTGATCAAGGCCGATCGCATCCAGTTGATCGTCAACACGCCGCACGGGCCCGATCCGTACTTCGATGAGAAGGCGATTCGCCGGGCTGCGGTTACCGGACGCATCACCACCATAACGACGCTTTCGGCGGCCCGGGCTGCCGCGCAGGGCATCGCCGCACTGCAACGCGGAGAAGTGAGGGTGCAGGCGCTGCAGACCTTGCATGCCGAGAGGGTGGGCACGAAGTAACGTTTCGCATGCGCAAGGATTTTGTGCTCGTAGCCATCCTCGGCCTGCCCATTTTTATCGCCGCCCTGCTGTTCGGTCCTGCCGCTTTTGACATCGTGTTTCATCGACGACCACCGGAGCGTTTTCTGATTCCTGCTGGATACCGCGGTTGGGTGCGCGTCGATTTTCGTCAGAAAACGGCGCCCGCGTTACCCATCGAAAATGGCCGCATTCTACTGAAACTGGATGAGCACGGATCGCTCCAAACTTCATCCGATCCGCAGGTCGGTCATGGTCACGACGATTATTTTTATTATGCCGGCGAGCAGCGCACGTCACTTTCCAATGCCGGGGTTTGCAAAGGTGGAATGGTTTGGCAAACTGAAACCATGGTGGATGAGCGCACGTCGACGCCGTTTGTCCGCTTTTTCGTGGGCACCGAAGCCGAGTACCGTCAGGCCGTCGACCCCGCGGGCAAAGATTCGTCGGCCTGCGAGTGAGCGAGAGTCCGTGCTTGGCGCCCGCCCGGCGGAAAGGCTGCACGGTGATCAACCGGAGAGATCCCGGAGAGATCGATGATAGCGGTCATTGCCTTTCACATCCTGATACTGCTTCTGGGCCTGGGAGTTGCAACCCGTGCGATCGACGCGGCACGCGTCAGCAACGCCCTGGGTTATTTGCACAATATCATCGGGATCACGACCCCTCCTCCGGAAAAGGTGCGGACGATCGCGCTCGTCTGGATCGGAACGACCGTGGTCATCGTCGACGGATGTCTGGTCATGCTGGTATTCATGACCAAATTGCTGAGTTAGCGATGCCCAAGCGGGCCGGGAAGCCCGATATAATCGGATGGCTACGGTACCGATAAGCGAGTGCCGCCGATCCACTGGAGTTGCTATGCTTTTATCCGGAATCTTCCCCCCCATCACGACGCCGTTTTATCCCGACGGCGAGGTTTATTACAAGAAGGTTGAGTCGAACGTCGAGCGCTACTCGCGCACGCCGGTCGCCGGCATCGTGGTCCAGGGATCGACCGGGGAGGCCATCCTGCTCTCCGATCAGGAACGCCGCGAGGTGCTCAAAACCGCGCTCGCGGCCGCCGCGCCCAACAAAATCATGGTCGCCGGCACCGGCATCGAGTCGGCGCGGGAGACGCTGCGGCTGAGCGAATACGCGGCCACGCTCGGTTACGACGCGGTCATGGTCCGTACCCCGCACTACTACAAGAAACAGATGTTGGCGCCCAATCTGCTGGCCTTCTATCGCACGGTCGCCGACCGCTCCCCGCTGCCCGTGATTATTTACAACTTTCCGCAAGCGACCGGATATGACATTGCCGCCGAAGTCGTCATCGAGCTCGCCGGCCACCCCAATATCGTCGCCATCAAGGAGTCGAGCGGCAATCTCGACAAGGTCAAAGCGATGGTCGAAGGAACCCGTCAGATCAGGCGGCAGGCGACCGTGACCGAGACGTTCGAGGCCGTGACTCCGCGCATGCTGAAGGCGGCGGGAGCGGAGAGCGAAAAACAGAGCGGCGAACTGGTGAGCGTCTCCGCGCTGGCGGCTACTGCGGATCGAGGGGAGCGAGAAACGGGCCCACCGGTTGCGGCGACCAGCAGTACGAAACCGTCATCTTCTGCCGTGACGGTCGTGGGCAAACTGAAGACGCGGCAGAAGGAAGTCGGCTTCCAGGTCATGGTGGGAGCCGCTCACCAGCTTGAACCTTCGCTGGCGCGGGGAGCGGTCGGAGCCATTCTGGCGTTTGCCTGTCCGGCGCCCATGGCGTGTTACGAAATTCTCGCTGCTCTCAAAGACGGCGATCATGATCTGGCACGAGAGAAACAGGAGCGCGTGAAGGCGGCGGCCGAGCGCGTGGTCGGTCAACTGGGCGTCCCCGGCGTGAAGTACGCGATGGACCTCAACGGCTATTTTGGCGGCCCCTCGCGCCTGCCTTTTCTGCCCCTTTCCGGCGAGCAAAAAGCCGAGATTGAGACGCTGATGGCGGGAATCCGCAGCTAGACGCGGGTTCTCGACTCCCACGATGAAACTTCTGGAGCGAGCCTGGCCGGGAGATCACAACGCCTTGTGATGGGCGTCACCTTGCCCTATAATTGGAACGAACGTTCGAACTATGGCAATTCTGTCCCCAAGCCGCGACGTCCGCAAGCGGGGCCAAACCTCTGGTCGTCCGCCGGAAACCCGTTTTGACCGCCGGCTCGGGCATATTCTCGATCACGCGACGGATGTGTTCTGCCGCAAGGGATACGAGGGCGCCTCCATGCGCGACCTCGCGCGCGCGACCGGCATGTCGCTGGCTGGGCTTTATTACTACTTCGAGTCCAAGGAGCGGCTGCTGTACCTGATTCAGAAGCACACCTTCACGACGATTCTCGAAACCCTCAAGGCACGACTCGCGGATACGCCCGACCCCGAGGCCCGGATCCGCATCTTCATTCAGAACCATCTCGAATACTTTGTGGGCAATCAGCAGGCACTGAAGGTGCTCTCGCACGAAGACGAGTCTCTGAAGAACGGCCTGAGTTCGGAGATTTCCGGCATCAAACGCGAGTACTATCGCATCTGCCTGGAGTTGATGGAAAACCTGCGGCGTGAGCGCGCGGTGGATTTCAACGCGCGTACCGCGGTCATGAGCCTGTTTGGCATGATCAACGGGATTTATACCTGGTACAACCCGCGCGTTGACGGCGACGCCCGAGCGCTCGCGGAACAGATGGGCGACATTGTTCTCCACGGAATCGTCGGCAGCCCCAAGCCGCGCAAGAAAAACGAACGCAAAGATCAAGCAAACGAGGTCAACGCGTAAGCGAGGAGCAATTCATGGCAACCATAACGACAACCCAGCCGGAGCCCGGCGAAACCACCAAGCAGCTCATCAATTACCGCACCGACGCCGGTGTAGCGGTGATCGAAATGAACGATCCACCGGCCAACACCTACACCTACGAGATGAACCGGCAACTGGACGAGGCGATCCTCAGAGCGCGCATGGATACGCAGGTGTACGTCATCGTGCTCACCGGCGTGGGCGACAAGTTTTTCTCCGCCGGTGCGAATATCAAGATGCTGGCCTCGGTCGATCCCACGTTCAAGTATTACTTCTGCCTGCATGCCAATGAGACGCTTCTGCGGCTCGAGCACACGCCGAAGCTCGTCATTGCCGCAATCAATGGCCATTGCGTTGGCGGAGGGCTCGAGATCGCAATGGCTGCCGACCTGCGGATCGCCCGCAAGGACGCGGGAAAGATCGGCCTGCCCGAAGTGAACCTCGGCGTGCTTCCCGGCACGGGCGGAACACAGCGCCTGTCTCGTTTGGTGGGAAAAAGCAAAGCGATCGAACTGATGATCACGGGCAACACCTTCTCGTTCGAAGAAGCGCTCGAGTTGGGGATGGTGAACGACATTTTCGAGCGTGAGGGCTTCATGGAGAACATCCTGGAATATGCCCGCCAATTCACGCCGCCGAACAAGGCCGCCAAGGCCGTGGGACGCATCAAGCGCGCTGTGCAGACGGGTTGGGAAATTCCCATGGAATCGGCGCTGGCGGTCGAACGGGAGAATCAGCAGATCCTGTTCCAGAGTGACGATGCGAAAGAAGGACTGGCCGCCTATGTTGAGAAGCGTCCGGCGGTGTTCACGGCAAAGTAGGAACCGGCCCTAGGCGGAAGTTTGCGGGAGACCATCAAGATGGCGGAATATCAAATTGCCCAGGTCAATATTGGCCGCATTCGGGGTCCGCTCGAGGGCCCCGTCATGGCGGGATTTGTGAACCGGCTGGAGGAAATCAACGCCCTTGCCGACTCGAGCCCGGGATTCGTGTGGCGGCTGCAGACCTCGGAAGGCAACGCCACCTATCTTCGGCCCTATGCAGATGATCGACTGCTGCTCAATATGTCGGTCTGGGAAACCGTGGAAGCACTCAAGCGCTACGTCTACCGAACCGCTCATGCGGAACTGCTCCGGCAGCGGCACCAATGGTTCGAGAAGATGTCCAGGGTGTATGCCGCCCTGTGGTGGGTGCCGAGAAATCATATTCCCGGCATTGACGAGGCCAAGAAGCGCCTGGCCCATCTTGATGCCCACGGTCCAACCCAGTTTGCATTCACCTTCCAGGAGACGTTTCCTTTCGATCAGGAATTTCAGCAGAGTATCGATTGGTCATCCTTCGAACCCTGCCCGGCAACCTAGTGGGACGGTAGTGAACCCGTAGTTGAGAGTGCCGAGCAGCAGCCATTGCGGAAACAGGATCAGACATATGCCAGGCAAAGTAGCAAAAATCGGGAACTTCAGCGACTGGGTGGGACTTTTTAACGAGTGGCGCAAGGAAGTTGGCGTCGACACGGGCGATGTCGAATCGTTCCATTTCGATACGCTCTACGGTGCCATCGAAACCGGCGAGATCCAGTTCGGCGCCTATCAAGGGCGCTCGAAGTGGGAGAACCTGCGCCAGGTACCCACCCAACAGATGCGGGACGCGCTGATGAACATGATCATCTATCAGGGCGACACCGAATTTGCCAGCGTGGAGCAGCAGCGCAACCTGTTTCGAACCGCGCCCACCGAGTGGGATCGTCGTGCCCTTACCCGCGTCATGATCGAGGAAATGCGTCACGGCTGGCAGATGTGCGCTCTGCTCATCGACTTTTTCGGGTCGTCGGGCAGGGTCGAAGCCCAGAAAATGCTGGAGCGGCGGGCATTTGAGAACAAACGATTGCTGGGGACCTTTAACGTGGACGTCGATAACTGGCTCGATTTTTTCACCTACACAGATTTCGTGGATCGCGACGGCAAATTTCAGTTGCAGATGCTGAAGTATTCTTCCTTTGCGCCGCTCGGGCGCTCGACTTCCTACATGCTGCGTGAAGAGGCTTTCCATATGGGCACGGGCAACGATGGCCTGCGCCGCGTGGTCGAGGCCGGAGTAATTCCGCAGTGGCTCATGCAGAAATACCTGAACAAATGGATTTCGAGTTCGTTCGACCTTTTCGGCACCGATCATTCTTCGTCGGCGCACTGGGCCTACGTCTGGGGAATCAAAGGGCGGTACGACGAACTGCAGAACGACAAGGCTGCCGATCTCGACGATCTCAACGACTACAGCCGCCATCTTTATCGTCAGGAAGTTGGCGGATTGGTCGAGCGGCTCAATACTTTCCTGCCAGCAGGGGGCAGGAAGTTCTACACTCCCGACATTCGCTTCAACCGCAACATCGGACGGTGGGCCGGTCAGAAGTACCACTCGGAGACCGGGGAACCCATGGACGATCGCGGCTACGAACAGCACTGTCATGAGCATCTGCCGGGTGCGAAAGACAAGGAACTGCTGCTCGACATCATCCGCAACGAGAAAAAATGGATCAAGCAAAAAGACGGGGCGCGCGATCCGTTGTCGACCATCGGCGAGCCGCGGAAGTCGGCCATCAACATCTAGTTACAGCCTCGTTCGCGGTCCGGCCGAACGCAGCTCAAAAGAAGTGGTTGACAACATTGGCGACCCCTCCCACAACCCGAATCGAAGTCCATTGTGCCGCAAAGATCGCGCGCATCCAGCTCGTCCACCCTCCAGTCAACGTCATCGACCTGCAGATGGCGCGCGAACTTCAAGCCGCGCTCACCGAAATTGAATCCCGGACCGATGTCTCGGCCGTGGTCTTCGCAGGTCACGCTCGCGCTTTCTCGGCCGGCGTGGAGATCAAAGCGCATCTGCCCGAACATATCGACGAAATGCTACCCGCATTTCACGGGGTGATTCGCGCCATCGTCGCGTCCCGGAAAGTCACGATCGCCGTCGTCGACGGCGCTTGTCTTGGCGGCGGCGCAGAACTTGCCTCCGTCTGCGATCTGGTTTACACCGCGGACAACGCCAGCTGGGGGTTTCCTGAAATCAAACTTGGCTGCTACCCTCCCGTGGCGGCCGTGGCGCTGGCCATGCTTGTGGGACAGAAGCGCGCCAGCGAACTGATTCTCACCGGAGCCCTGTTTTCCGGATTGGAGGCCGCCTCGATGGGCCTGGCCACTCGATCGGTAGCCTCCGAGAAACTGGAATCGCTCGTGGACAGAACCCTCTCCGACCTTGTCGAGCGCAGCCCGGTTGCCCTGGCGCATGCCAAAAAGGCGCTCTATGCCTGGGACGCAATGCACTTCGATAAGGGCCTGATGCGAGCTGAGAAAATCTATCTTGAGGAACTCATCTCGACGCAAGACGCGCGCGAGGGTATCATGGCCTTCCTCGATAAACGACCACCAAAATGGACAGGCAAATAGATAACTTGACAGTTCAACCGGGCGGCGGTCGAAAGTCATCCTATAATTCCGGCCACCTCATGTGCCGCACCCCACTCTGGGGTGTGGCGGGGTTTCTCGGATGTGCGTATTTTGCCTGGGTTTCGTTCAGCCACGTCATTCGCAACGAGTATGAGTGGCCGCATGATGGCTGGACCGTGGCGACCTACATCGTGTGGATCCTGTTGCTTACCGGTCTTGCCTACGATACACGGTGCCTGCGCGAGCGCATGTTTTTCGGCGTGCTGGTGATCAATTTTCTGGCCGGCTGTGGCTTGACCCTCTGGCACACGATTGCCGTGGCCGAGGTGCGTAGCGCTCGCATGGCAACGGGTGCGCTCTGGGCGGTCGCCGGACTGCTGAGTCTCACCACGCTGCGGGGGGACTCCGAGTCGCGCGGCAGCCACTGAGGATATCGGCTTGAGGACCATGAACGATCTGTGCATTTCGCTGCCGCGAAATCTATGGTTGGTGACAAAATCGATTCTTACGAAGATGCCCTATGGACTTTGAAATCTCTCCCGGCCAAGTCAAGACGCTCGAGGGCAGCGGGCAGGACTTTACACTGCTCGATGTTCGCGAGCCTTGGGAATACGACACCGCGCACATCGCTGGTACAAAGCATATTCCGATGGGTGATATTCCGACCCGCGCCCCTCAGGAACTCGATCCCGACGATCACATCATCGTCATCTGCCATCACGGGGTGCGCTCCTTGACGGTCACCAACTGGCTCCGCCAGCAGGGATACGAAAAAGTGCAATCCATGCGCGGCGGCATCGATGGCTGGGCGCGAACGGTGGATCCGAAAGTGCCTCTGTATTAGAACCGGCACCATGCCCCTCCGAAGGGGGGCCGCTCGGGTTGTCGCCCGGAGAAGCGCTGCGGAAAACATGCTCCAAAACAACTCGAACCACTGCTCATGATCACCGACTGCCACATTCACATCGAGCCGATGGGACTGATGAAGCCGGCTGCCCTGGCGCTGATCAAGGCGAACCGGGCCAATTTTGATGAGATCGCCGGCTATTCCAGCTCACCCCGGGAGTTCTTGAAATATCTGGACCGTTGCGGTGTGGACCGCGCTGTCCTCATCAACTATGTTGCGCCGGAAGTGATCGGCTTGACCTTCGAGGTCAACCAGTTTGTCGCCGACTATGTGAAGCACGATCCGAAGCGCCTGATTTCCTGTGGCGGCTTACATCCCCGTCACAGCACCAACATCATGGCCGACGTCGAGCACATCCTGCGTCTCGGCCTGCGCATGATCAAGATCCATCCGCCGCATCAATTGCTGTTCCCGAACGACTATCTGCATGGCGTGAAAGAACTCGAAATCATCTACCGGGCGGCCGAAGCGAACGGCATTCCTGTCATGTTCCACACCGGAACGTCGGTGTTCCCCAACGCCCGCAACAAATATGGAGACCCGATTCACCTGGATGATGTCGCCGTCGATTTTCCCAGGCTTAAAATCATCCTGGCGCATGGCGGCCGTCCGCTGTGGATGGACACGGCGTTTTTCCTGCTCCGGCGCCACCCCAATGTCTATCTGGAAATTAGCGGCATTCCCCCGAAAAGCCTGCTCACCTATTTCCCGCGGCTGGCGGAGATCGCGTACAAGACCATGTTTGGTACCGACTGGCCAAGCCCCGGCGTAGTCGACATCAAGCGCAATCTGGAGGAGTTCAACGCCCTGCCGATTGACTCCGAGGTGCGCCAGCGGATTCTTGGCCAGACAGCCGCTGCGCTCTGGCCCGAATAACCTCTCCGGATAAGAATACGGAATCCACATTTACGCGAACGCTGCCATTTTCGCGTGGGACGACACTCGGATTCAGGCGGGAACAACCGGGTTGGGATAGCATCCAGGAGCGCGAACTGATCGAAGGGCTACTTGTTTCCGACAATTCCCGTCATAGCGACGATTTCCCGCCGGCTTGGCGCAAGACTATTCCGGATGCGTCAGTTCCGGATCGCCTTCGCCTCGACGCCACCACTCGGAGCGAATCTCCTGGCCCTGAACGACCTCAGACGGGGTGCCGGGTTCGGGTGACCAGAGATTAAGAGACTTGACGGCGAACACGTTCTCGATCGGCTGACTCCAGTGGTGGAGCGCGAGATCAAAGAGCCCCCAGTGGATGGGCATGAGCAAGCCGTGACCTCCTAAGGCTCGAAAGCTGCGCACGGCTCCTTCCGGGCCCATGTGAATGTCGGCCCAGAGAGGATCTGAAGCACCGATTTCGAGCATGGTGAGATCGAATGGCCCAAAACTCCTGCCGATATCCTCGAATCCATACCATTCCCCGGAATCGGCTCCGTAATAAACGCGGTGACTCATGCCGGCGAGAGCGAAGGATGCCCACAGCGTCTCAAAACGACTGAAGAGGCTTCGCCCGGAGAAGTGGCGGGCCGGCAACGCGCTTACCGTCAGCGATCCGACCTTCACATTCTCTGTCCAGTTGAGTTCCGTGCAGCGGCTGGAATCAACCCCGAGGCTTTCCAAAATAGCGCCAACCCCAAGCGCGGTGATCCAACGCGCCCTCCGCAGCATGTCCATTCGAGCAAGACGCTTTACCGTGCCCGCTCCCAGATGATCGTAATGATCGTGCGAAATCAGTACGGCGTCTATCGCAGGCAAATCGTCAAGCGCGAGAGGTGATGGGAAGAAACGCTTTGGACCGGCCCACGGTACAGGAGCCGCGCGTTCATCCCAGACCGGATCAATGAGAACGCGCATGCCGTCAATTTCAACCAGGGAGGAGGAGTGACCGAGCCAGGTAATGCGCAGCCCGGCTTGCGGGCGCGTTGCATAAACTCGTGGATCGGTGCGAAACGGTCCCGGCGCATGCCGGGGCGACCGCGCCGCTGCTCCGAAATAGAAACGTGGGCCCAACTTGAACATCAGCGAGAGCCCGCCAACTTTGGTTGGCACCGGGTTGATATACCGGTGACCATCGCGCTCGGCTGGAACAAGAGCCATTGTCATCAGATGGTGGATCGCACATCGAAGATTCCCGGAACCAACGACCTTGCCGAAGAAGCCGCCATCGAGTTTTGTCGAAGATGGAAGATGGAAGATGGAAGATGAAAGATGAAAGATGACGGATTCGTGACTGTGAACAGAAAAGAGGGGCTCCCGCGGGTTGTGAAGTGTCTTAGAGTGACCATTCCCGGGCGCGCAAATGAACGGTAGCGACAAGTGGGCCTTCTGGGAACCGATCCCATCCACTCCTCGGTCACGGGCAATTTTCCCCTAATCCTGCAAGGGCCGGTTCTAGAGACCAACCGCTAGCAACTAGCTACGACTGCCGCCTTCCCTCAAGGGAATGGCAGTTGCCGGTATCGTCGGCCTGAGGCCGAGCCTGTGAAGGTCGTTTCACCGGTTCCGCTGTCGAATCCATAGCCGGCTGCCGCGAAAGCAGGTTGTTTCTCCCGGTTTCAGACAGTCAAGGCTCTGGGCTCGGAGGCGATGGCCGGGGAAAATCCCGGGCCTACTTGGCCGCCGCTTTGGGTCCGGTCAGTTCATTGGCCAGGGCTTCGGCTCCGTAAATATTGCGCAGCGCCTCGAGAACGGCTCGTGAATCGACGCTCACGGCGCGAGCCTGGCGGTCGTCATAGTAGAAGTCGAGAGCCAGGGACTGGATGTTTCCGTCGAAGATAATTCCCACCACCTCAGCGTCTTTGTTGACCGTCGGGCTGCCGGAATTGCCGCCGATGATGTCGGCGGTCGAAACATAGTCGAGCGGCACCGCCAGATCGAGCTTGGACTTCATCTTGAGCCAACTGGGGGCCAGATTGTACGGGGGCTTGTTCGCGTGTTCTTCCGCACGTTGGAACGCGCCGGCAAAAGTGGTGAAGGGCGGGATTTTTTTACCGTTCTGCTCATAGCCTTTCACCGTGCCGTAACTCAGGCGAAGCGTGAAGGTCGCATCGGGAGGCTGGGTGAAACCGGTCTGGGCAAAGCGCGCGCGCGCGACGGTTGCGCCGGCGCGCCGCACGACCGCGTCCACCTCATCGTCAAAACGCTTGCGAACCGCCCGCGACTCGGGATCAATGTCGCGCATCAGCGCGATCATGGGGTCGGTGCTGGCATCGATCGCTGCCTTGCCGCCCTCATAGAGCTGTTTGCGAACCGCCGGGTCGTCCAGTTTGGTACCGGAGATCAGGGCCCTGGCTGCCTCTTCCGGGGAACGGCCGCGAAGGGCCGTCTTCACCGCGTCGTCGTCGGCTCCCAAGGCATCGCGCATTTCGCCCAGGCTGATGCCGAGAACCACCGTCTCGAGATTCCTGTAAACGGGGGCGGTGCTGAACAGGTGCTGCTCCGGCGAGGGCAAGGCGGAATCACGAAATTCGCGGAGACGCATCCCGTTCGGCTTCGGCCTTTCCGTCGATGCACGGACCAGGTCGCGGGCGAAGGTTGCCAGCTGCGAGTTGAATCCGCGCATGCGTTCGAGATCGGTGAGCGAATTGTAAATTTCGCGGTTCACCTTGACGGCGTTCGAAATCTCATCCCAGGGATCGGGTTCTCCTTTGTGTTTGTCCATGTAGGCCTTTTCCCGCTCGCGCTCGGCGGTATTCATTTGCGCCAGAATGTTCATATCCTCTAAGCCTTCGACGCGGCCGCGAATTGCCTTCTGGGCATTCTGTAAGTGAAAAATATCCTCCTGGGCGATGCGAGCGTCCTCCGCCGACCGGGCACTGAATTTCTCTAGCGCTGCGATTCTCTCCCCGTAGCTGGCCAGGCGAGAGGGATAGTCCACACTCTTGAGAAATTGCAATTCGGCCACGGTCTTCAGGCGATCCGTGCCTCCCGGGTGTCCGGAAACAAAGATCAAATCGCCCTCTTCAACCCCGGCTTTCGACCACGCCAGGTAGTGGTCGACATGAATCGGCTTGTCGTTCTCGTAGACACGGAAGAACGTGATATCGAAATCGTAGCGCGGGAAGGTGAAGTTGTCGGGATCGCCGCCGAAAAACGCCGCCGCAAATTCTGGAGCAAACACCAGGCGCACATCCGTGTATTTCCGGTATCTGTAGAGGTTGTAGACCTCTCCCGAATAAAGCGAGACGACGTCGCAGCGGAGGCCGGCGGCGGTCGCACAATCCTTCTCAATGGCGCTCATGGCCGAACGCTGAGCTTGGGCAGCGTCGGCGGTTGACATCCCGGCTGTCGAGGCGGCTTTGACCTTGGCCGTAACATCGTCAATCTCCAGCAATACGTTCAGTTCGAGGTCAGGACACTTGGCTTCTTCCGCCTGCGACCGGGCATAGAAACCGGTTTTCATGTAATCGGCGCCAGCGCTCGCCAGTTTTTCGATGCAGTCAGCACCCACGTGATGATTGGTAAGCGCCAGGCCGTCGGCCGATACGAATGAACCGGAGCCTCCATTGTTGAACCTCACCGACGACAGGCGGAGGTGATCCAGCCACTCCTGCGTCGGCAGAAACCCGTATTGCGTCTGAACCCGGTCTTTCGGGAAAGCGTTGTACAACCACATGCCCTCGTCGGCGAGCACCAAGGGTGTCGCCAGTGTCAGGATGAAAGCGAAAATAAACAGTCTTGTCTTCATGAATTTCTCCACCCAGTATTGAAAAATCGGCCGGGAAGGCCACATTTTCTCCGGTCGCGGCAAACTTTATATACTACGCTCGGCTGCGATCGCGGGCCAGGTGCGGCTTGGAAAGCGCAGCCGTTTGGCGTATAAAAGTGGGTTGCCGTGCGTTGGTTGGAGGCGTCCGCGCATCCAACCTACAGAGTCAACTGCCAGCGAGGAACCATGTCTACTACCAGCCTACACGCCCCCAAAGGACTCGAAGGGATTGTCGCCACCACGTCCGGCATCTGCTACATCGATGGTGAACAGGGAGTGCTCGCCTATCGCGGCTACGACATCCACGATCTCGCCGACCACTCCACATTTGAGGAAGTCTGTTATCTGCTCTGGTTCGGCCGGTTGCCCAATGGCGAAGAACTCAAGCACCTGAAATGGCGGATGGCGGAGGAGCGCAAGCTGGACGCGTCGATTTTCTACCGGCTGCAACTGGTGCCCCGGCATGTTCCTCCCATGGATATGCTGCGGACCATCGTGTCCGCGCTTTCGTATTATGATCCCGAGTACAACAAGAACGACCACGACGCCAACATCAATAAGGCGATCCGTCTGACGTCGCAGATTTCGATGCTGGTCGCCGACTACGATCGCATCCGCAAGGGCAAACCGGTGGTGGACCCGGATCGGTCGCTCTCTCACGCCGCCAATTTCCTGCTCATGTTGAACGGCACCGCCCCCACGCAGACCGCGGAGCGCGCCTTTGATATCGCGCTCATCCTGCACGCCGACCATGAACTGAACGCCTCCACTTTCGCGGCCCGGGTGACGGCGGCGACCCTTTCCGACATGCACTCGGCAGTGACTTCGGCCATCGGCACGCTCAAGGGCCCGCTGCACGGCGGGGCCAATGAAGCGGTCTTCAAGATTCTGAAGGAAATCGATGCCAATGGTGCCGACCCGGTCGAATACGTGAAAGGCCTGCTGGCGCAGAAAAAGAAAATCCCGGGTTTTGGACACCGCGTCTATCACACCGAAGATCCGCGGGCCACGCATCTGCGGCAGATGTCGCGCGATCTTGGCCATTCCAGCGGCGACCCCAAGTGGTTCGAATACTCGCAAAGAATCGAAGAGTTCGTGAAGGCGGATAAGCAGCTGAACGCCAACGTGGACTTCTATTCCGCTTCCACCTACCACACGCTGGGCATCGATGTGGACCTGTTTACGCCTATCTTCGCCGTCTCGCGTGTGGGCGGCTGGACCGCACACGTCATCGAGCAGCTTGACGACAATCGGTTGATCCGCCCGCGCGCCGACTATGTGGGGCCCGTCTATCCGCAAAGCTATGTGGCGATCGAGAAACGCTGAAAGGCTCCGCCCGGTTCAGCCATAGTCGACGAGCTGGTGCTGCCAGGGGTGTGCCTGCGCAATTTCAACCGCATCGAACTTGCCCTTATCGCTGCCCCGATTCCCATCCCCGATGGTCTCTGTCCTCCCGTTATTTGCCGGTCGTTTTGCTTATGTCCTATGGTCGTAGGCAAGCAGCGCGGTTCGTGGGGAACCGCCAACGTCGACAATAGTCTGGGAGCGTGCCGCCCTGAAGGGCGGCGTATCCCACCTGACCGTGGAGGGGCTCGGCCGGCCGGAGTCACCCTCTTCAAGGCGGTGCGTCATGAAGTACCTGCTAAGCCTGTTCACGCTGTTCATTGTTTCCATTCCACCTGTGTCAGCCGAACAATCCGCCTATGTGGTCGTCTCCGTCGAGAACGGCGGAACCATTCGAGGAACGGTAAAGTGGCAGGGGTCATTGCCCCACCTGGTGGCATCTGAGATCGACAAGGATCCGCTGGTCTGCGACCCGCAGAACGAGAAACGCCGCGACCTGGAACGGCTGTTGGTGAGTCCGGGCGGGGGCGTCGCCAACACGGTTGTATTTCTGCGAACCATCACGCGCGGAAAGGCGATGGACCTGCCGGTCGCGCGGCGATTCCTCGACCAGAAGACCTGCCGCTACGAACCGCACGTTCTGCTGGTGCCGGTTGATGCCATGTTAACCGTCCGGGACAGTGATCCCTTGTTGCATACCGTACAGATGTCGGGCAGTGCCGATTACAACTTTCCCTTTGTTCGCGAGGGGCAGGAGATTATGCGGCCCATGACCCGCGAAGGTTCGGTCAGCCTGCGCTGTAACGCCGGCCACGTCTGGATGAACGCAGAAATGATCGTGGCCCGCCACCCTTACTACGCCGTCACAGATACGCAAGGCAATTTCGAGCTCACCAATGTTCCTCCCGGCGACTACGAAATCGTTGCCTGGCACGAAGGCTGGAGAGTGGTGGGCGAGAGTGCTCTTTATGACATTGCAACCCAACAGCGGGTGAAGCGTCCGGTTTTCTCCGATCCCGTAATCTGGAGCAAATCCGTTTCCGTCCCGGCTCGCGGCACGGCCGAGGTAAACTTCACTCTCGGAGAACGAACCCCGCAGATGCCGCAAGGACGCTGAGCCGCGGTCGCGACCGAGGTTCGCTCTCCCGCCGCCTGAAACCAGATTCTTTTCCGGCGCATCAGTACAATAGAAGCAGCATGACGCGCCGGGTCTATCTCGACAACAACGCGACCACCCCCGTGCTTCCCGAGGTGTTCGAGGCCATGCGTCCCTACTTTGGCGAGCACTTCGGCAACGCGTCATCCATCCACCATCACGGACAGCAGACACGCGCCGCTGTCGAGCGCGCTCGCGAAACTGTGGCCGCACTGCTCGGCTGCCGCGCCACGGAGATCGTGTTCACCAGCGGCGGTACGGAAGCCGACAATCTGGCCATCTTCGGGTTGATGCGGGCAGGCGACCACCTCATCACCTCGACCATCGAACACCACGCCGTGCTCAATGCTTGCAAACAGGTGACGAAGGGTTACGAGGCGGCGGGCTCGGACGTCACCTACATTCCGGTGGATGGGCGCGGCCTGGTCGATCCGGCAGATGTGAAGCGAGCCCTCCGACCCAATACGAAGCTGATCACGATCATGTATGCCAATAACGAGACGGGCGTGCTCCAGCCTATCGCCGAGATTGGAAAGATTGCGGCCGAGGCGGGTGTGCACTTCCATACCGACGCGGTGCAAGCGGCGGGAAAGATTCCGATCCAGGTTCGAGAAATCGGTTGCGACCTGCTTTCGCTCTCCGGCCACAAGATTCACGGGCCGCAAGGTGTTGGCGCCCTCTACCTTCGCAAGGGAACGGCGATCAAGCCCATGCTTTATGGCGGCAACCATGAGCGCTCGCGACGTGCCGGTACCGAAAACGTCCCGGGAATCGTGGGTTTCGGCAAGGCCGCCGAGTTGGCCAGTGCCGGATTCAATGGCGAGGGCGATTCCTTGAGCAACGATCAGCAGATGGCCGCCACACGGGATCGACTGGAAAGGGAACTGCTTGCGATCGAGGCCACGGGCCTGAACGGCGAAGGTGCACCGCGAGTGCCGAATACGACCAACATTTATTTCGACGGCATCGAAGGCGAAGCTTTGATCATCGCGCTCGACTTGAAGGGACTCGCGATCTCGACCGGCGCCGCATGTTCTTCGGGCGCCATCGAACCGTCGCATGTGCTGACCGCCATGGGACTGCGTCCAGATCGCGCGAAATCCAGCATTCGCCTCAGTCTCGGCAAGCAGAATACGGCCGAGGATGTAAACTTCGCTCTGGGGGTGATTCCGGAGGCAGTCGCGCGCTTGCGGCAGCTGTCGCCGGTCTGGCCGCAGAAAGTATTCAGCCATTAAACACTTAGCTTTCGGCCGAATCGCATCCATGCCAACTTCGGAAACCATCGCCGTCGCCATGTCGGGAGGAGTCGACTCCTCGGCCGTTGCCGCTATGCTGCGCGCAGAAGGACGCCAGGTTATCGGCCTCACGATGCAGCTATGGAACCAGCGACGACTTGCCGGCCATGAGGGCATGCCGGAATCCGTGCAGGGACGGTGCTGCTCGATTGACGATGTCTACGATGCGCGCCGAGTGGCCGAGACCCTCGGTATCCCCTACTACGTGGTCAATCACGAGGAGCGCTTTGAGCGCGATGTGGTCCGGCCTTTTGTCGAGGAGTACCTGGCTGGGCGTACGCCTATCCCCTGCAGCCTCTGCAACAATCACTTGAAGTTTGATCAGCTACTGATTGTGGCAAGGCAGATTGGCGCTGACGAGATCGCGACCGGACACTATGCCCAGGTGGCTTTGGACGAGCCCAGCGGACGCTGGTTGCTGAAGCGTCCGGTGGACAGATCCAAGGACCAGACCTATTTCCTATTTGGCCTGACGCAAGAGCAATTGAGCCGCACGCGGTTTCCGCTCGGGGGCATGACCAAGCCCGAGGTGAGAGAGCTTGCGCGTAAGCATAACCTCGCGATTGCCGAGAAACCGGACTCGCAGGAGATTTGCTTTGTCCCCGGCGGGGACTACAAAAATTTTCTCGAAGCTTACCTCACCGAGCAGGGAGACGGGCTGACGCAGCGCGCGGGAAGCGAGCTCGGCGGCGAGATGGTCACCACCGACGGCAAGGTCATCGGCGAGCATGGCGGCGTTCACAACTTCACCGTCGGCCAGCGAAAGGGGCTGGGCGTAGCGACCGGGTCGCCCCTGTACGTCATTCAGATCAACAACGACACCCGGCAGGTGGTGGTCGGCCGGGACGAGGAGCTTTATTCGCGCACCTTGCGGGCCCACCGCGTGAACCTGATCTCGACGGCCGCCTTGTGCGAGCCTATGCAAGTGGCCGTGAAGATTCGGCACAAGCACCAGCCGGCGCCGGCCGTAATTGAGTCGGTAGCACCCCACCAGGTTCGCGTTACCTTTGAACAACCGCAGCGCGCCATCACTCCCGGGCAGGCCGCTGTTTTCTACGACGGAGACCTGGTGGTCGGCGGCGGCTGGATCGAAGACTCCGCGCGCTGAGTGCGAGCGCCCCAGATCCGGCCACAGGCGGTCGATTCCGCTCCCTGGTTACTCCGATCGGTTACTCACGATTACTTTTTGTACCAATTCATGGCACCTTCGTGGCCTAGACCTGCCGATGAAGCAGAGTTAGTGTGAAGTCACGACGGGACCTTCGTAGTCTCTCCCCGGTAAGGGTCCGGCGTGGGGAGCGATCTATGAAACTCTGGCATCTGGCATACGCGGCATTGGGAATTGCGGTGGCGCGCTGGGTTTTCAAGCGGCAACCAACGCCGGTGAGCGATCCCATCAACCGCTTACGTACCTCTGGCCTGCTGTAGCACGATTGGAAAAGGGAGGCATGGGCGCGCCCCGTTGCGCGTCGCTTCGATTCGAGCGCGCTCATGCCCTTTTCCCATTTCTTCGGTTCGCAAACCTCTCTGCCCGACTGGAAGTGCTAGCACCACCGTGTCCCTTCGGTAACTTCTTTTCCGTTCCATCTCGCCTAAACTTTCCCTAGGGGACCGGCTGAAGGCACGCGCGCTTCAGCACCCGAGATCATGCGAGTTCTGCTCCCCAGATGGCGAAAGGCGGCATTATGCATGCTGCTGTGCGTCCCGTTCCTGCCGCTGGCCGCGCGGGCGCAGGAACCGGAAGACGCTCCCTCGCTCGGAGACCTGGCCCGCAATCTGCGCAAAAACAAATTGGACCAGCAGACCCAGCAGCCGCAACCCGCCGCTCCCGTCATCGATAACGACAATCTTGCGCAAGCCATGGAAGACGCCCACAAGGCCAGGCCAGTCAGAAGCGACAAGACGGTGATCTCGGTCGATTCGGCCAGCAACACGCTCAGGGTCTCGGCACCTGATGTCACCTGCAGTCTCTCGTTTAACGCACGCGCCAGTTCGCTTTTGATCAGACCGGTTTTAATCGAGGACTTGCCCCTCCCCGAACTGCTGAAGATTGACGGCCCGGGCTCAATTCAGGATGAGAGCCTGCAGCTTGAGGTATTCAACGGAACCGACTGGGAGCTTCGTGAAATCACCATCGGTCTCACGCTCGAGCGGAAGCCGGGTGAGAACGCCGAAATGGCCGCGCGAGCCCGTATCATTCCAGCGGCTCAGGGCGACGCGCCAGTTGCGATCGAGCGCCGTTCCGACGTGACGCTTCTTTATCACCTGAAAGCCGAGGCCAAGCCTTTCAGCACCACCCAGTTTCACGAAAATATAGGGATCACACCCGGAGCCGATGAAGATTGGCGATGGTCGATCGTCGAAGCCAAGGGAATCCGGCCGTCGCAAGCACAGCCCGCGGCTCCATCGCCGGCCGAGCCGCTATTTTCTATGCCACCATCGCTGTTGCCGCACTCGAACTCACTGCGGCTCGCTCCCGCACCCGCAGCCGCCGCAGATCCAAACGGCCGAACGCAGGATACACCGGAGCTCGAGAGGTCTCCGAGCCCAGTCCCTACCCCGCAGCCATAGGTTAACGGCCCGCGAGGGCTAACCAACAGACCCACCATCGTTGGCGATCCGGATCGCGGCCCGAGGAGTGCGTTTTCTCTCGACGGGCGATCACCCTCAATATGACGTCACACGACATGTCTATGAGGTCATATGAGATGCTGCCCCTCACCGAACCCGTGCGCCTCATCTTGCTGAGCCTGGCCGGGAAGCCGCGACACGGCTATTCGATTATGAAGGACGTGGACCAGATGAGCCAAGGGCGCGTCAGGCTTTCGACCGGCACGCTCTATGGTACGCTTCGACGCCTGCTCGACGAGGGATGGATTGAAGGTTTCTCGGAACCTGCGAGCTCGCGCCGCCGCCGGGGCATATCGCCTACCAGACTCGCCGCGCCCGCACTAATCGTTTCTCAGGATACGGTTGGCAAGAACCGCGGCTTCCGTCGTGCCTTGGTCAACTGCTCGAACGCGTAGGCAATCTTGAGCAGCACCGGCTCGCTCCAGGCGCGTCCAAAGAAAGAAACGCCAACCGGTAAACCCCAGAGAGATCCCGCTGTCACGTTGATATTGGGATAACCGGCAACGGCCGCCGCGCTCGAACTACCTCCCGTCGCGTGATCGCCATTGACCAGGTCGGTCATCCATGCGGGACCTCCGGTGGGCGCAAAGAGCGCGTCGAGCTTGAACTTGTCCATAATAAAATCGATGCCTTCGGCCCGACTGAGGCGCTGATTGAGAGCGCGCGCGTCAAGATAATTTTTATCCGTAAGCGGTCCTTTCTGCTCCGACTTAAGAAAAAGATCCTGCCCGAAGTAAGGCATCTCCCGCGCATGATTGCGCTCGTTAAACTCGATCACATCCCTCAAACTCTTGAGGGTTGTCGCCGAAGAACCGGCGCGCCGCGCCAAATAAGAAGCCAAATCGGCCTTCAGTTCATAAAGCAAGACCACGAGCTCGCTGTCATCGAACTTGCCAATCGTTGGAATATCGGCCGGATCCACAATTTCTGCACCCGCGCCTTTCATCTCGGCGATGAGGTTATCCATCAGCGTATCGACGGCGTCGTTGAACCCAAAATACTTGCGGACCACCCCCAGGCGCGCGCCTTTTAATCCTGCCGGGTCGAGAAACTTTGTATAGTCGGGCGAGGCGTGGCCTTCGCCGTCGGCAGTAGCGGAGTCTTCCCCGTCCGAGCCAGCCATGGCGCTCAGAACAATCGCCAGATCCCGCACCGTGCGCGCCATGGGACCCGCCGTATCCTGACTGTGCGAGATGGGGATAATGCCGCGGCGACTAATCAGTCCAACCGTGGGTTTAAGCCCCGCCAAGCCATTGGCCGAAGACGGGCACACAACCGACCCATCGGTCTCCGTGCCAACGCCCGCTACGCACAGGTTCGCCGATACACCCGCTCCCGTTCCCGAGCTGGATCCGCACGGATTGCGATCGAGCGCGTAAGGATTGCGCGTCAGGCCGCCGCGCCCGCTCCATCCGCTGGTCGAATGACTGGAGCGAATATTCGCCCATTCGCTGAGATTGGTCTTACCAAGAATCACCGCTCCCGCTTTACGCAACTGCGCGGCCACGAAGGCGTCGCCTCGGGCGGAGGTTCCGGCAAGCGCCCAAGAGCCGGCCGTTGTCTGCATGCGATCCCCGGTGTCGATGTTGTCCTTGATGAGCACGGGAATGCCATGCAGCGGCCCGCGCGGCCCTCTCGACTTGCGCTCCTGATCGAGCGTATCGGCGATCTCGAGAGCATCGGGGTTCCGCTCAATCACCGCGTTGAGCATGGGGCCGCTCTGGTCGATCTCCTGAATGCGCGCCAGGTATTTCTCGGTCAGAGTGCGCGAGGAATACTGGCCCGATTGCAGACCTTTCTGGGCATCGTCAATCGTGATCTCGTCGAGTTCGAAGTCCGTCTTGAAATCGGCAACGGACGCCGCGGACGCAGGGGTTGGATCGAGAACCCGCGCCGCGCCAAGCGCCGGGTATACCGCCGTGGCCAGTGTCGCAGTCGCGCCGGCGAGGAGAAAATTGCGACGCATGTAATTTTTCGGGGCAAGGGAAGTCTCCGACATCACAGCTCCTGTTTCGGACGAATTGACTGGCATGGAAAGTGCCGAACGGAAATCTTACGAAGAGTGTGGGGGAAAGGCAAACCCTAACAAGATCAGCAGCCGACTGCGACGCCAAAACCGTTCTTTCGTAACCCAGCGCCGCGTGGTGCCAGAGAAGTGCGTTTCTCGCTGGAAATGAACATCGCCAACTGAGGTTGCGTCACCATGCGAGATGGAGTTCCATCGCCGAACCGTGGGAGATAAAGTATGGTGCGGACCCGGCGAGCTGGCGTGCCACCAGATAGAAGTTGCCAAAGTACGCTGTCGAACTTCCCATCTCTGGCGGCACGATGACCAAGAGACCTCGCTTCAAGCGCGACAGCCCGTGTTGTGCGGCCTTGTGAAGCAGGCTGCTGGTGAGGGATGGGCGCAGTTGGGTAATTCTCGCGGCATCGGAAGTGCTGAAAATGGTTTCGGCGGAGTCACGGGAATAAATCACGCGTATCGACAATCTCCGAAGCCTGATTCCAGCATGGGTCGCGGTTCGAAACCCGCCGGGTGCGCGCCGAACAGAAAATGCGCGCCCAACTGCGGTTTGCCGTTACCCGTTCAATAAGCCGAGGCCTCGGACACTCACTTCCTGAACTGTTCCGAAGCCGGCGGTTTGCCTTTGTTCAAACGCGTTCCAGGTGACGCAGCAACTTACGGCTGCGAGCCTTCATCGCGGGCGTGCCGCTCCGAGTGGCATGACGCAGAATCTCTATCACTTCGGGTCGAAGGCTTGGGGCATCCACCGTCAAGTCGGCCAGCCCCTGCAGAGCGAAGGTCCTGACAATGGAACTATGGTCCTCCAAAAAGCGACTCAACCAAGAAGTCGCGAGTTGCCTTTGCTTGGAGTCTAGCGAAAGCCTCGGAACTATGACCGCCAGATGCCACCGCAATTCTGGTTCCTTGGCCTCGCCCATCAAACCCAGCAATTCCTTTTTGTAGGGCCGAAGCAAGTGAGGAATTTTCCGCGTCAACTTCTCAGTTGCATCGGCAGCCCGCATTCGCACCAAAAGATCCTCAGACCACCAACCCTTGATCAACTCCGGAAACAGCGCGTGATCGTTAGCCACAATCGCCGCCACCTGGTCAGAGCGACCGATCGAACGGCGATCTCCTCCTTCCAGGAGAGCTAGGATGTTCTTTCGCGGCATGGAGCGAAATGATACGCCGGTCATGGGCATCGTTGGTCATTTGCACGCTCGCGTCGCACTGTTTTCCGAACCGGTTGCACCGGCGCGCGCCAGGCCTCGTAGACCAGCGAGCGGATTAGGGGACAATCGTGGAACATCTGCCGAGCGAGGAAATGTGGTGGCCCTCGACGAAACGCCGTCTCAACCCGGTGCAGCGGCCAGCCAGCATCGTAAAATGTCGCGTTCAGCGATTGACTCGAACCACCGACGCGCAGTCCTGTTGGCTGTTCCAGTGTTCGGCAATGCATGACGCAATCAACGTAGATTGGAACGTCGTCCACCACTCTTCGCACCCCTGGACGCACCGACGCCATGTTCGCCTCGCGGCGCCCGGTTTGCCTGCTCGATGGCCGCCTGAAGATATCGACGGACAAGCGGACGATTGAGGTCGTCCTCGTTGCGGATCGTGATGTGGCGAATCAACTTGCCCGTGCCGGCCAGTACTCCGTTCGGATCCGGAAGCAGGGCACCGCGGTTGAAGCCGAGGTTCACGTGGCTGCTGTAGGTTGCAATGTGGCAAAAGCCGTCCCTAATCGGCTTGCCGGTGAAAGAGAACCCAATGGAGACCGCGTAACCCTTACAAATGAACTCGATGGCTCCCGGAGCCTCTTCGAGCACAGTCTCGCGAACGGCCAAAGCCAACCTCGAGACGTGCGGGTCGTAGGATGCAAGATAACCAAGCAGAGCGCGATCCGGCGGCTTGACCATTTGCCGGAGTCTAACACCATTGGCACCCGAGCGTCGGGTACGCCGCAAGATAGTGTGGCCAAAATCTATGGCATCGTCAGATCCAGTGCCGCTGCGCACCATTTGCGCGGTATCCTCGACCCTCGAAGAAAGAATCTACACCTGGATACTGCCGTATCGATGCGCAGGAAAGGAATCCGGCGAAATCCCGTCCTATCATTTTTCGGCAGGAATAGAATTTGAGGACCACGGGTTGACGGTAGGCCGCAAGGATGTTATTCAAGATGTAGTTACAGAGAGCCCCGCGGGAGTAGTTCAGCGGTAGAACGCCAGCTTCCCAAGCTGGATGTCACGGGTTCGATCCCCGTCTCCCGCTCCATTTATCCAGTCAGTTAGCGACGGGGCCTTCTTGTTAACGGTGTGCGGCTTTAGTTTCTTCATCTGAGCCTACGAGAGGAATACGCTTATTGTGCCAGATGCTTTTCAGAAACGCATCCTTCCGAGCGCGGCGCGACTCGAATTCCTTTGGTGTTAGAACGGTGTAGTTGATTTCGCGCCCTAGCTGCCGCTCAAGCCTCGCCACGGCCTTTGCTAAATCTTCCTCGCGCGGGGAGCCAATCACGAGCACGTCTATGTCGCTGGCAGCGTCCTGCTGGTTGCTTGCAAATGAACCGTACAAATATGCCTCGTCGATTCCCTCAATTCTCTTGAGGGATTGTGCGATCACGCCTGCGGCACCGATAGTTTTCGCAACGATCTTGCGCACTTCATCAAAAAGCGGATACGCCCGGTTTAGTTGAAAATACTTTTGGCGGCCACTCACTTCCGAACCAAATAGACCCTGGCGCTCCAGGCGTCGCAACTCTTTCGACAGGTTAGACGGATCTATGGTTAGCCGCTTCGCTAAGTCCCGCAGATGGTGACGGGCCGTCGGATTCGTGAAGTAATAGGCCAGTAGTTGCTGGCGCGCCTTGGAGCGAAGATCAAGCATGTGGTATAAACCTACCATAAATGTGGTAATCCTTGACAACGGTAAGATCCGTGAAGCAGCGCGGCCATGTTCGCCGGGAGTGGATCAACTGCGGGTGGCCGACATCACCTACATTCGACTGAAAACCGAGTTCGTCTACTTGGCGGTGATCCTCGACCGATTTTCCCGCAAGGTGGTGGGTTGGTCGCTGGAGCGGACCCTGGCCAGTTGCTGGGCCGTGGGCGCATTGCAAGAGGCGATCGCAAAGCGAAAACCTCCGCCCGGACTCGTCCATCATTCCGATCGGGGTGTGCAATATGCCAGCGAGGAATATGTGGCAGTTCTGGAAAAGCAGGGGATGATTGCAAGTATGAGCCGTCCGGCAAATCCGTACGACAATGCAAGTTGCGAAAGCTTTATGAAGACTTTGAAACGGGAGGAAATTTATGCAAACCAGTACCGCGACTTAGAACACCTGCGCACCCATATCGAAGAATTCATCGAAAACTACTACAATCGGCAGCGCTTGCACTCTGCGTTGGGCTACCGTTCTCCAGAAGAATTTGAACAGCAAGCGCAGCATGCAGATTCCATGACACAGTTGTGCAGTCCGAGGCTGGAATTTTTCCCAGGAGGCGAAGAGAAGACTTCTACGAGGATGCTGGAGCAGGGGACTCGAACGCCGTCCCCTGCTCCAGACCTCATCCCCGGCTAAGCTATGAACAACCCAAACCCAATTCAATGGCACGTGTGTCATTCAAAACTGTCTCACGTTGTGGGTTCACCCCAGGGGTCTTAGCGGCTCAGATGTGGCTTCTCTGTGTCATCGCTGTCGTTCGCAACATTCGCACCCCGGCTGAGATGGGCAAGCGCATTCCCCTGCGAGCCGCATCGTCGCGACGGTCATTCTCAATTATTTCAATCTCTCTTTGCCGGCAAGATTGCAACCGTGCTCGTGTCGGTAATCGATCCACCCGTAGTAATCGCAGCCGTCAAGACGTTAAAACCGAAGATCGAGATCGTGCTCTGATACCACGCATACACAACCGAACCATCGGGGCTGAACCACAGGATATTTGATTGGTTGTTGGCGTTCGTCGGAGTGGAGAACGAGGTGCCAGTGGAAACGATCTGCTTCGAACTCAGGTCTAGCGCGTCGACCTCCGTGGTGCTGTCCTGCGGATTGGTATAAAACACGTACTTGCCCGAGGTATATGCCACACCAATGTCCGAGCCGCACGCCGCTAGCATCGTAGATGTACAAGTGATCAGCGGCTTAGCATCCTGGCCCGTCGTGACCGGGTAGACCTGCAATTCATTGTACGGTTGGTAGGGGATCGGATATTCAAACGCAAACACCAGGCCCTTCACGATTTGGACAGAATCCGGAAGTGGAAACGAGTCGACACTATAGGCGAAAATCTGCTGAAGCGCACCCAGCCCTCCGGTCTGCGGATTCACCGCAATTTCGTTGTAATAACCATTCGTTCCCTCGCGCGTCCCGCAAAACTCATAGTCATACATCTCGGTGCCCTTGGCGTTCATCCCAAGGATTGACAAGCTGCAGTCGTTCAATCCCGCCTGATCCGGCAATCGATAAGTTCCTGCATTCACCAGTTGAGATAACTCTCCGTTCGTTGCGTTGATCTCATACCGGTAAATGGACCACGGCAGGTTCTGGTTCCGATTGGCTCGCTTCCCATAATGCACGACATACAAAAAGTTACCGGTGGGATCGACAACCATCGAAGACCCGTAGGCAGGGGCGACGAAGGCCGTGCCCTCGTCGTTGGTCGCTGCAATCGATTGCACCGGCATTCCTGGGACACCGTATCCATTTGTGTCATAGACATATACGCGATTGTCGCTTGCCGGATAGGGATCGGAAGCCATCACATAGAGGAAGCTGCCATCGGAAGAGACCGCCAATCCGTTCAGTTGAGCCTTCGGCAATGGGATGGTGCCCATCAGGCTTGGCTGGTAGGTCTGCGGGTCGATGTCATAGGTATACAGATTCGTAGCGTCCGCGACATAGAGCACTTGCTTCAACGTGCCGGGGGCCGCACTTACTTTTGAGGTTGAGTTTTGAGTGTAGGCAACACAGGAAAGGACGAACCACAGGGCTATCGCGTACCGCATCACTGCCTCCGAGCCGTGCGCCGCTTGGGTGCCACCCCAGGATGAAAGGTTGTAGAAGAAAGCGCAGCGGCCATCTCAAGCATTGTGAAGCCAAGGCAAACGACGATTCCGGGCCATTCTAGGGTCTACTTGTCTGACTGCTGCCTTCGGTGAGCTTGACTTCGGCAATGCCCCTGGCGCAACGAACGCCTTCCACTCGATGACTATTACGAAATTTCCGACTTTCTCGATCGCCTGGTAACGACGCTGACCCAATCGTCAATCCATGAGCATGCATTGCGAACCCGGAGCGACCCTCAATAAACCGCTTCATGACGATATCGGTAGTTGATCGTGCGTGCGCCGCAACTGTTGAAATATTGCCTCTCGGACGTGGTTCCCGGACCGTCGGCCGTGGAAGCTCCGAATGCCCACCCGGAACAAGATCCTCAGATGAATCAGCCTGAGGAGGTCTGTAGAGATTTGTCAAAATGAGAACTTTTTCGCCTCAGTCTTGTTCTTACAAGGGAGGTGATTTATGGCGAAGATCATTGAATTCTTCGTTCCTAGCAGCTTCAGAAAAAAGGCAACGAAGTGGATACCGCTGGAGGAATATGGGAAGGTGATCCCGTTCGGCTTGCCGCAAAAGAAGTCGGCTTGACACGAATTCTCTCGATCCTCGGCATCCCGGGGAAGCCGAACGAACCAGGGTGCGGATCTTGCCACCGGAGTTGTGGAATTCGTCGTCCTTTTGACGAGCAGGTTGGCCAGTTTCCGCCACCATTCGGGAATCACCACCTAACCAATCCTTTGTTTACGGCGATTGCGGTGGAGCATGATTACGGGAGATGGGCATCGACATTTCATATTCGAAGACAGCCGGGTCATTGGGATAGGGTTCGACTCTTCCAGTTCTGGTAAATCCCAATCGCTCGTAGAACTGGATCGCGGGCTCGTTATTGCTCGTGACCATCAACAGCAGGGTACGCGCATTGCGTAGATGAGCCCAGTTGAGAATTTCGCTTATCAGCAGGCGACCTACGCCTTGCAGACGGTGTGTGGGGGCCGTCCACATGGAGACAAGCTGCGCGCGTGTCGCGTCACCCTGGTTAAGAAAGGAGCCGGCAATGCCGCATGCAGTTTCGCCGTCGATCGCCAAAAATCCGACACCTCTGTTGCCATTCATCCGTTCTATGCGTGCCAGCCACTCAGCGTCGGCAAACCGCGACTCCTCGGCGAAGGTCGAACTGAACGCATGCGGGGCATCTTGCAACGCACGAAGGCGAACAGCCTTAAAGACAGAAGCATTCTGCGGCGTGATTCGACTGATCGCGATCAAGCGGGTCATCTCCCGTTCTCAAAACTGCCGCGCGCGAAGCATATGCCCGAGTCTATGATATCGGCTCCTGTCCTCTTGCGTGAGCGCCTGAGGGAATCCCGCCAAGAACGCGCTGCAGCCGGTGGGGCGTTCAATGTGCCGGGATCCGACTGCTGCGTTCCGGGGCAACTGGAACAATACTGTTAAACCGAAACGTTCCGTTGGCGTACAGGCAATACCGGTTCTCTCTGCACCGTATTGCTCACGCTATAATTACCCGCACCCATGCCCCTGGCCGCAGGAACAAAGCTTGGTCCCTATGAAATTGTCTCGCCGCTCGGTGCAGGCGGCATGGGCGAAGTTTACCGTGCCCGTGACCCGCGGCTGGACCGCGATGTCGCCCTGAAAATCCTGCATTCTGACGTAGCCAGCGATCCCGATCGCCGCGCGCGTTTCGAGCGTGAGGCGCGAACCGTGGCCGCCCTGAGTCATGCCAACATCGTGGCGCTCTACGAAGTGGGCAATGCCGATGGCGTCATCTACACGGTCAGTGAATTGGTCGTTGGCGAGTCGCTGCGGGCGCAAATGAAGCAGGGTGCCATGCCAGTGCGTCATGTGGTTGAGCTGGCAACGCAGTTAGCCGATGGCATGGCGGCGGCGCATGCGGCAGGCATCGTCCATCGCGATCTGAAGCCAGAGAACGTGATGGTAACCCGCGACGGGCGGGTGAAGATCCTCGACTTTGGCCTGGCGCGTGCGATGCCGGCGTCTGCCGGCGCATCCGGAAAAGGCTCCAACGTCGATACCATCGCTTTATCGGCGACCCTGGACTACAGAACGGTGCCCGGCATGGTGTTAGGGACGGCGGCGTACATGAGTCCCGAGCAAGCCCGGGGACAGGAAGCAGACTATCGCTCGGACCAGTTTTCGTTTGGCCTGATTGCATACGAGATGCTCGGCGGCAAGCAGGCGTTCACGCGTGACTCCGCGGTGGAAACCATGGCCGCGATTGTGAGGGATGAACCCGAGCCGCTCGATGCCAAGACTCCGGTACCTCTCAAGTGGTTGGTGGAACGCTGCCTGGAGAAGGACCCCTTGCGGCGGTACGATTCGTCACGGGATTTGTACCAGCAGCTGCGCACCCTGCGCGACCATTTTTCCGAGGTGTTTACCAGCAGCAGTGTGCAGCCTGTGTCACCAGAGGTGGCACGCGCGGCGCAAGCTGGCGCGAGGCGGCGGGGATTGAGCATAGGCGTCACGATCGGGCTGGTGGCGCTCGCGGCAATGCTGGCGGGCGAACTTGCGTGGTGGCTGCATCCGGCCGGCGTGCAGCTTGCAGACTACCGGTACACGCCGTTTGCGGTGAATGCTTCAACTCCCCTTTGGTCCCCCGACGGAAAAATGGCTGCCTACACCGGATATATGGGCGACGATCGAGGGCTTTTTCTGCGCCGGCTGGATTCGCCAACGCCACAGCAGTTGACCCGCTCTCACGGCAGCGCGTGGCCCCTCGGCTGGTCACCGGACTCCTCGCACATCCTCTACCTCCAGAGGGTACCGGCGGACGACTCAGACAAGGTGCTTTCAATCGGCTCAGTGGGAGGAGATCCGGATGTTCTCTGGATCCTGCCGAACAGCTACCATACGCTAGCGCTGACTCCGGATGGCAAGGCAGGAGTCACGCTCTACCAAGGCGAAGACCATATTGTGGACCTGTACATTTCTGACCCCATCGGGTCGCCGCTGCGCCGCTACCCGTCCTCGCAAGTGTCTTCGCACGCCGTCTTCAATAATCCGCAGTTGGGATTTTCACCAGACGGCCGTCAACTGCTGTTCATTCGTGCGGGTGATTCCGGAACCGAAGAGTCGTGGTTGCTGCCATGGCCAGAGGGTTCAGGAACTCCTCATCAGGTGATGGGCACATTGCCGCACGGCGCGGGTACACCCACCTTCGCGTGGATGCCCGATAGCCGGCACATTATTGCTGCGACCACGAGCGGCGTCGGAGCAACCCATCTGTTTCTGGCCGACACTGGATCCGACAAATTGCGGCAGATCACACAGGGAACAGACGACGAGGTTACGCCGTCGGTTTCTGCCGACGGCCGTGCCATTCTGTTTTCCGAGGTCAATGTTGACTACGATATTCTGTCCATGTCGCTCGCGGACGGAACGACGCAGGGACTGATTGTGACAGCGCGATCGGAGGCCATGCCCGCGTGGGCGTCGAGAGCTGACGCGTTGGTGTATGTTTCCAATCGGATGGGCACCGAAGATCTCTGGCTGCACTCCAAGGAAGGTCCCGATCGCCCGCTGGTAACCCGTGCCAGTTTCGCAGCGAATCCGCCGAAGTGGATGTTTGCTCCGACACTTTCGCCGGATGGAACGCGGGTCATTTTTGTCACCGTTGAGAACAATGGTGACAGCCTGTTATGGGAGGCTTCGGTCGCGGGCGGCGCCCCAGTCCGTCTGCTGGATGCTACTGAGGCATGCAAGAAACAGTGGACCGGCGATTGGTCGCCCGATGGCACGCAATTCGCGTTTACGGCCGTAGAGCCGGACGGCAAGACCAGCTTGAAAATTGTGCGGACTTCCGGTGGCTCAATCGCCCAGAAACTGTCGGAGGGTGGGTACGGCGTGGTGTCCTGGTCACCCGACGGCAAGTGGATCGCTTATCCCGACAATAATTCGGCGTGGCATCTGATCTCTCCGGATGGGAGAGAGCACCGCGAGCTTGGGACGATCAAGACTGCGAACCTCGGATTCTCCAAAGACAGTCGGACGATGTACGGCATACGCAATGAAGCCGGCAGGCCGTGGTTGTTCTCGGTCGACATGGAGACCTCGAAGCTGCGCGACATCAAGGCATTGGATAACAGCTTGCAGCCGCGTTCGTTCCTGAACCCGGCCATTCGCTTCTCGCTATCGCCGGACGGCAACAGTTTTGCCTACTCGATCGCCAAACCGCAAAGCAGTGTCTGGATGCTGCAGGGTTTTGCCGGCAAGTAATCTCCGTTCCAGCCCACCCAACTCCCCGATTCCACAGTGGCGGGCGACGGAGATTCGAAAGCTAAAGTCGCAGCAGGGATTGCCGGCTATCCGGAACTTTACTGGCCGCTACGGGCGTGTGTCGATCGTGATCCTTGTCCCGGGTTGACCCAGGTTGCCGAGCAGCATCCCACCCGCCAGACCCGCCAGCACCTTAGGTGCGCGTGCCAGAATGATGTCAAAAACCTTCCGTTACGCTCTGCACGCCGCGTACTCTTGCGTCTGCAAACTGGAGCTTTCCGGAGGGCAAGCGGAAGCCATGCTTGACTGGCACCGATTGTTTATGTGCCAGGGCAAACTTCAGGCTCTTAGCGAGCCACGGAACGCCCTCCCGGCATAGTAAGATTCCGCACCGTTGTGATACACGAAAACCGTATCGAAACGGCGATCACAAAACAGAGCGCCGCCGAGTTTTCTGATATCGGAAGGTGTTTTCACCCAGCTCGAAGTTTTCGTATCGAAATCTCCAAGCTTCTGCAGCTCCCGATATTGTTCTTCCGTCAGAAGCTCAATGCCCATGGCTGCTGCCATATCGATAGCGTTAGCTTTTGGTTTATGTTCTTTCCTGGACTCCAGCGCTTCACGGTCGTAGCAAACACTTCTGCGGCCTTTAGGACTTTCGGCTGAACAATCATAAAAAATGTACTCGGCTGTCTTTTTATCGTAGCCAACAACATCCGGTTCGCCGCCAGTTCTTTCCATTTCATTGAGGGACCGCAGTCTTTCAGCATTAGCTTCCAACTTGGCATGTACCTCAGCCCAGTCAAGACCTTTATGGTGGTTCATGTTTTTCTCAAAACGGGCTTTCAATGCTCTTAGCAGTTCTTGACGTTGTTCTGGTGACAAGGCTTTTTTATTGCTATCCATGTTCCGCGTTCCTGTTGCTCTCATTGTCGTCGCCTCCGGTGTTTTTAGTACTCCGCCGCGCTCCGCCCCAGGGGTTTCTTTCGGCTTGTCTTAGTGTTCTTGTCGATGCGCAGTTTCCACGCCGTTCGGAGTGCGCCCCTCAGTACACGCTCGCTCGCCGCCGCCACCCGAATATGCGTGTGTCCTATCTTTCCCCAGCCGCCAGGAATCGGCAGGAAAATCTCGGGCGCCTCTTCGACAAATGCCGCCTGCTGCTCCAGCGTAAGCATCAGGTTTCCACACCCCTTTGCTTGCGAGGCCAGCGAAGCAAATTTCCTGCCTCCTACACGAAAAGCCGGTAATCCCGCGTGGGAGTACTCTTCCACCCCCCTCCAAGCTCAGTGCAATCCTGCGAAAGTCTGCTGCGGTCATCGGGTGACTCCACGGAATACGCAGTATCTGACCATCATCGGACGGCATATGTCTACTGCTCCGGGCAGCACCATGGGCAGACCTTCGGCTAAGGCCTTGAGGAGGCGCCTTCGGGAAGAGTTGGCAACCGTCCGCCAGACAAGCAGCGGTTCACCGGGGACCATCGCCGATCGTAGACCGGACGCGAGGCGCCATGGAGCGTGAGTGCCGCGAGGTCGGCTTAGGTTTGCCGACGACCCAGGATTTGGCCGTTCGTCGGGTTTGTCTGCCAGCAGCCGAGTCGATCACAGCGAGAACGGGATGCCGCGACCGAAGAAGGTACAAATAAAAGGGAAGTGGCCACGGCGAGAAGAATCACAAGGCTGCGCCGGAGAGGACTGATCGCTACAAGGTTCTTATCTGAATGCAATGGGGAAAGAGATGGCACAGCGAAGAACCCTACCCTGGATGCGATGCTGCTGAGTGCTCCGGAGGGTCAAACATCGGGCCAGCATACGCGATCAAAGCGGCTGCGCTGCACAGAGTCATTAGCAGATGATCGACGCGGGAACGCGATAGCTGAGTATTCGCGCTCCCGACGAAATGAAGCCCAGAACTTGCCAGTGCCCCTGCCCCGCGATAGAGGACGAGGCCAATTGCGAGGGTTAGCGCTCGCCAAACCCAAGGCAGGCGTTAGTCCCTCCGCAAGCACCATTCCATCGTAAGTGTCAGAGCAAACACACGGTTGACAGATTGAACCCGCAGCTAGGCGAACTCCGGACCACTTGCGCAGCAGTCGATTATCGGTAGTCCTTGATGGTGGAACGCTCCGGCCGTTTGGGACCGACATCGGTTTTCCGTGCGATGCCGGGCTTTGTGTTTTCTCGGATCGAATTGCCGGGAAACGGTTACGCGCAACTCGTGAATCGTTCAAAATACAAGTTTAAGTGCCGCTGAATCGAGCGCGCGCCGCCAATTTGGTAAGGAGGATTGAAACCTCCATTAGCCCCGCCGGTTCCCAAGGGTGCTGGCTAGCGTCTGTGTCGACTGGCCGAAGAAGGGGTCGGTTATGTTATTGTCCGGGGCGCGTGATTCCTCAGAGAGACTATCGTCCTGAGCTCGGTGAGAGCCGCAGATCGGAGGATGCGAATGGATGGCAGAGTCGATTTCGTGTCTGGAGACACACGAATTAAGGATATGCTCCCGAGTTCGGCGCGCGCCAGAAAGATGCTCGGGATTCTCCTGGTGGCGATGGCCATAGGGGCTTGCCGCCAGGCTTCCCGGGAGCCGGTGACGCTGACATTCTTCCGCCCGGGGTGGTCGCAGCATGACCAGAAGGCGGAGCGCCTGCTGCAGCAGTTCACGCAGGAAACGGGAATTCATGTCAAGGATCTTCCGGTTCCAGAGAGCACTCTGGATGCCATGAACCTCTCGCGCAAACTCCTGCGACAGAGTGGTTCGGGCCCGGATGTCCTGGGCGTGGATGTGTTCTGGTCGGGGATCCTGGAGGAAGATCTGGTCGACCTGGGACCCTCTTCGCGAGCGGAAACCTCCCAACTGAGACCGGAGTTGATTCCCAGCTACATGGTGGGAGCGAAGATGGTGGCCATTCCTTATCGCGTTCAGATCGGGGCTCTTGAGTACCGGACCGACCTTCTTCGGGAATATGGCTATGACCATCCGCCAACGACCTGGGGCGAGCTCGAGAAGATGGCGATTCGGATCCAGGAAGGCGAGCGCGCAAAGGGAAAAAAGGACTTCTGGGGTTATGTGTGGCAGGGTGCGCCAACAGAGGGATTGACCTGCAATGCGCTCGAATGGCAATTTGCTGAGGGAGGTGGACGGATCGTTGAGAACGATCGGACCATCAACGTGAACAATCCAGCGACGATTCGGGCATGGCGACGGGCCAAGCGCTGGATCGGCTGGATATCGCCGCCCAGCGTCCTAGCGTATCGGGAAACGGATTCGATGAACGTGTTTGATTCAGGAGGGGCCGCTTTTAACCGCGCCTGGGCAGAAACCACCATTACGCCCACCCGACAACCCCGGCTCCTCCGATGGCGGGACTCGCTGGCAGTTAACCGGACCGGATACACAAGCATTCCTGGCGGCCCCGGAGGGCGGGCGGGAACGCTGGGAGGTTCAGGGCTGGCAGTCTCGCGGCATTCGGCCCATCCTCAGGAGGGCATCGAACTTGTGCGGTTTATGACGCGAGCGCAAGTCCAATCCATTACGCAAACGGACAACGACCCCGCCACGCGGCCCAGGCAGCCCGAAGTCTACGATCTGCCCTCGATCCCGGATCCGCCGGAGCAGGCGAAAGCAGGGCAGCACAGGAGCGGCGTCATTAGCCGGCCCTCCAACGTGACCGGGCGCGCTTACGAGCAACTCACCGCAGCCTATTTCGCCGCTGTGCACTCGGTACTGACCGGGGAAAAGGACGCGCCGGAAGCGGCGGCAGCGCTCGAAAAGCTGTTGGTTGAAATCACGGGTTTCCATGCAGGCTCGGCCAAGCCAGCGAGGTGATTCGCGCGGCAAAAAATCGATTACCCGCGTCCGATTGGTTTATCCTTGAGGACCTGAGCGCGGTTGGAAGTGGCCGAAGCGAATGAACTCTGAAGACTTCAACGAACTCGAGATCGGACCGCGACTGAAGCTCACTTTCGCTCTGTTAATCGCGCTGATTCTGGGTGGTAATGGTCTCCTCCTCTGGCAATTTCGTCTCGCTCGCATGCAAACTGAGCACCTTAAAGATATCAGTCAGGAAATGATCGGGGTGTTGCGACTTCAGGTAAGTCTTCTGTCAGTTCATCAGCGGCTGGATGGGCTGGCGCAGTCCAGGGACGCGGGCGGCCTGGCGAACGAATCCGAGCCACTGCGCAGAACGCTCCTGGAAGAAACAGAAGGCGAGATAAGGACGCTCACCCGTTTGCCTTATGAGACCCATGTAGAACCCGAGTTTCAGCCTACTTTGCAAGCGATCGAGATCACATTGCCGACGCAGTTGGAGGCGATCAATGGATTGGCTGCGTCAGGCGACTGGAAGGCTCTTCGCCTTCGCCTGGACAATGAACTGAAGCCGGTGGAGTCTCTTTGCGCTTCCCTCGTCGCCGGAACCGACCAGGAAGTCAGAGCAGAGCTGGCGCTCGCCGTTGTGGACATGAGAAGGGCGCAGCTCAGAATTTTTGTTCTCGTGCCGGCAACGGCGATCTCCACGTTTTTCGTAGCGGCCGTTCTTGGCGGGGCTATTACAAGGCGCATCGTTACAGTTCGCGTGCATGAGAGGGTCGGGGAGCGCACACGGATCGCGCGCGAACTACACGATACCCTGCTGCAAAGCCTTCAGGGCCTGATGCTCCATTTTCAGACCGGTATCGACCTGCTCCCAGGGCATCCGGTCGAAGCGCGTAAAACTCTTGAGCTCGCGGTTGATCGGGCGGATCAAGCGATCAATGAGGGCCGGGATGCGGTACAGGGCTTGCGCGCCTCCGCGGTCGAAACCAACGACCTTGTCTCAGCGGTACGGATTCTCGGAGAAGAACTTGGGGCCGCTGACACAAACCAGAATTCTGTGGTCTTTGAGGTGGAAGTGGAAGGCGTGCCGCGGAATCTCCACTCGATCCTCCGGGACGAAGTCTACCGGATTGCAGCCGAGGCTTTGCGCAATGCCTTCCGGCACGCACATGCGCAGCGAATCGAAGTGGAAATCCTGTATGGCGAACGGTGGCTTCGGTTGCGGGTCCGGGATGACGGAAAGGGCATTGACCCGAAGTTCCTTGGTGCAGATGGGCGCGCGAAACACTACGGCTTGCATGGCATGCGCGAACGCGCCCAACTTGTGGGCGGTAAGCTGGCTGTCTGGAGCAAGCTCGATTCTGGTACGGAGGTGGATCTGAGTATTCCTGCCTCCACCGCTTACGCAACTTCCTATCACCGTCGTTCCTGGTTGTCTCGAAAGTTTTCTGGGAGAGGGACGAACGGGGAAAAGACCGACGTAAAAGAGACAAAAATGAAGTCATGAGCGCCGAGGACAGTTCAATTCGGATTCTGGCGGTCGACGATCACCCCCTCATTCGCGAAGGGATCGCAACCTTTCTCGCTAGTCAATCGGACATGAGATTGGTCGGCGAAGCCGCAAATGGGCGCGAAGCTATCCACCAGTTCCGGGAACATCGTCCCGACGTCACCCTGATGGACCTGCAGATGCCAGAAATGAACGGCCTCGATGCCATGATCGCGATTCGCAACGAATTTCAAGAGGCGCGAATCATCGTCTTGACGACCTACAAGGGGGACGTCCAAGTTCTACGCGCTCTGAAAGCCGGTGCGCGAGCCTATTTACTAAAGGGCCTTTTGCGGAAGGAACTCCTGGAGACCATCCGCGCCGTCCATGCTGGGGAAAAGCGCATCCCCCCTGAGATCGCTTCTCAGCTCGCCGAACACGCCGCCGATGACGCGCTGACCTTGCGAGAAATCGACGTCCTGCGCTTGCTTGCCGGCGGGAATGCAAACAAACTGATCGCCGATCAACTCTCGATTACCGAGGAGACAGTTAAGTTCCACGTCAGAAACATTCTCTCTAAGCTGGGCGCAAGCGACCGAACGCACGCCGTCACGATCGCGTTGAAGCGCGGCATCATTGAATTGTAACCTCCCCAAAAGAGTAGTAGCCGGCCCCCCGGTTTTGGTGTCTCAAATCTTTCTAGGCGTGTTTATTATTTTGTGTTCAAAACAGGGGGTTTCCTGCAACGTCTATTTTCCATGTTCCCAAACGGCTGGCCTGGGCGAGGGCTCCTCTTGCTGCGGATAGTTGCCGGAAGTCTGTTGATTCACGACGGCATCGCCGGACTGATGGGACCGCCTCAGCGTGAATCGGTTACGCTCGAAGTAATCGCGGCCTGCGCGGGAATCCTTCTACTCTTTGGGTTGTGGACGCCGATCTCTGGCGCACTTGTGGCAGTCGTTGAGCTGTGGATCGCTCTCTCTGGTACCAGCCACCTGCACGAGACCATCATGTTGGCGACGACGGGTGCCGTCATGGCAGCCTTAGGACCCGGTGCTCGGTCGATCGATGCTCTCGTTTTTGGCAGGAGGCGTCTCGATATTTGAGGGCCTGGAGTTGTCTTCAACGAGTTGTTTTCAACCCACTCTAAAGTTGAGTCGCCACACATCTCTATAGGCCGGGTCGGGAACTCCTCCATCTAGGGTTGTTCCACAGGCAGAACTCGCTCTATAGTCAGTGCCATCGATCCGAGGGATAACAAACAATAGAGCGTTTAAGGAGCGAGTTATGAATTTAGCCATGAGTTCAGCGACCCGGCCCGGAACACAACTTGAAATCGACACTTTGGCCAGGCGCACCGCGGTTGGCCAGGAATTAAAGCTGCTGCCCGTGACGCAGATTGCTCCCGTCGTCTTGGTTGTCGACGACGACATTTCGGTGCGCGAATCGGTGGAACTGTTGATTCGCTGCGAAGGCTGGCGGGCGGAGACGTTCGCTTCCGCCAAAGAATTCCTCGACCGCCCGCGAAGCCTGGGTCCAAGCTGCCTCGTCCTTGACTATTCTCTTCCGGACCTCAACGGTCTTGAACTGCAGAAGCGCGTCGCGATCGAACGCCCCGATATGCCGATCATCTTCATCACGGGCCACCGCAATGTGCCGATGACAGTGCAGGCTATGAAGGCGGGCGCTCTCGAATTTCTGACGAAGCCTTTCAGCGATGACCTTTTGGTAAAGGCGATCCGCGACGGCCTTAACCGTAGCTGCGCCACCCTTCGTCACGAGGCGGACATGCAGCAACTCCGGGACCGTCACGCATCCCTTTCCTGTCGCGAACGTCAGGTTATGGCGTTGGTCGTCTCTGGCCTGTTGAATAAACAAGTTGGTGGGGAACTCGGCATCAGCGAGATCACAGTGAAGGCCCACCGCGGCAAAGTTATGCAAAAGATGCAGGCCGACTCCCTTGCCGACCTGGTGAGAATGGCCGCGTTGCTCCGGCCCTCGCGTCAGGCAATTCACCTGGCGTGACGGCTGCGTCGGTGTGTCTGGGTTCGCGCGATCGATCCTTGGCCAAGCGCCTACGGCCAACCTAGGCCGGCTGTTTCGGGGCACGTGTGGCCGCGAAGTCAAAATAGAAAGGCCGTCAGACAATCCGATTCAGGAGACGAGAATGGCGGTCACCACAGAAATCGCGCCGACTATGTGAACGACTTCATTGGCAGATGTCACGCGCCCTAACCGACGGCGGGACCTTTGCGACGGGGAAGTACCGCTTTCGCTAGCGCCGGATTCGCCAGCTGGCGCACGGCTGGGATGCTGACGTGCTCTTTTGAAGCCGCTCGGCGAATCAAGCGTTGAGCGAGAAAGCAGACACCAGCCAAAATCAAATTTTCCGCAGGTCCGCCAAGATCGAAGATTCTCCAGTTTGGGCTGGGCAGGTGAGATTTAGAAACCAGCCGGGTTGTGGTCAATATTGCCGACCTGCCATCGGCGACGAGCAACCCAATCCCGTGTCCCACCACCTCATTGCAATATCAGTCGTGATCAACGCCAGGATCCCGATGGCGGCAACGCTGGGGAAATCGTGTCCCGGTGTGGCCGAACGCGGTACGACAGGGGCAAGTTCTGGTGAGGTCCATGACGTCATTCTGTATTGATCAGTATAGGTTGTCGAGTGACGGGCTCACTGAAGTGATCCCAAGGGAAGGGTTGCCGACGATCCCCAAATCGGCTCTTGAATCGCCACCAGGGGGTTTTCTCGGTGCGAATCTCGAACGTAAGCGCCCGCTTGATCGGAGGTCTTGCCAAATAACCTTGGCGAAGAGCCTCCCCGGGGGGAGTCGGCGCATCGCCGATTCGCATCCTACGAACGGTGCGAGCGGCTTACGTAGCGCACGATTTGACTTGAACCTGAACCGCGCCACCGGAAGCATGGCATGGGATTCGGGGAAGGCGAACGCATGGAGAAGGGGACGGTCATCTGCAATCGAGAGACTGGCGAAACAATCACCGTGCTCGTCAGCGAAGATGAAACTCATGGCGCGCTTCAGCTATACCGTGTTCGATTACCACCGCATCGCGCAGGGCCGCCTCTGCACTATCATGTCGCCTTAAGGGAAACCTTCACTGTAATTGAAGGGACGCTGAACACATATATACCGATTACCAGCAGGCATCGTCTCAAAATCGCATGTCCTACTCCCGGTGGTTCGTGCGTGCCGTCCAGGATGGCGAGCTCCGCGGAACGAATCTGCAGAAGACCGTTCAATCCTTCTTTTCTGCCACTGATTGCCATTAGCCTGGGGGCATTCGCGCTTATGATTACGCTCTTGGCACTCTGCGATCGATCCCGAATGACGGGCAAACGGTCTCTATTTTTGTAAGGGATGTAAGAGATGCTCGGCCGACCACCGAAATTGGCGGCTACTTCAGGTGCTGGTTCAGCCAACCTAGTCCTCGACGGTACACCTCTGGAAGTCAATAGCTGGACCGGAAAGGCAGCCCAGGGCGCGTTTCAGGTCGGGTATCGGTCCAGCTTCGCAAGAAAAATACCTACTCTTCTCCGTACAACGCTATATTGAGGGGGAAAACGTTCTCCGGAAGAGCACGCGAGCTCACGCTCGGCACCGACATGCACACAATTCTTCTCGCCACATTTCTTGAGACCTCTCGCATGGCAGTTTCGATGTGCGGTGCCGGCATCCTACTTTTCCTTATTGGGTTGTGGGCTGCGAAGACCGATGTCGCAGCGGCCCGGGGCCTGGACAAAATCGTAGGGTTGAGTAACTTGTGTTTCGCCATCCCGTTAGCGGTGTTCGGGGCGGAGCACCTCTCGGGCGCAAGGTCTATCATGCTCGGCGTACCCTCGTACATGCCGTGGCGTTTGTTTTGGGCCTATTTCGTGGGCTTTGCGCTGATGGCCGCGTCCTTGAGCATTGCCACAAAAATTCAGGTGCGCTGGTCGGGCCTGCTGTTCGGGATCATGATGTTTACTTTTGTGGCGATGTTACATTTCCCCCGAGCTCTTGCCAACCCCAGAGACAGGATTGCATGGGTGATTGTCTTCCGCGAAATGTCGTTCGCCGGCGGAGGGTGGATTCTTGCGGGACATGCGATGCGCGGGCAGGGCGAAAGCAAACTGGTAACCGTGGGCCGCGTGCTGATCGCGATCGCCGCCATATTTTTCGGCGCCGAGCATTTTCTGCACCCGGCGGGATGCCCCGGAGTTCCGCTCGAAAAACTGACGCCTGGGTGGATTCCGGGGCGCTTGCTCATAGGCTATCTGACAGGCGCAATTCTCCTGGTTGCCGGGACCAGCATTCTGCTGGCTAAGAAGACACGAATGGCGGCAACTTACCTCGGTACCTGGATCGTGCTGCTGGTCCTGTTCATTTATGGCCCGATCCTGATTGTGCAGATGTCCGACCCGAGCACAGCGGCCCAGGTGGAAGGGATTAACTACTTTGCGGATACGCTCTTGTTTGCGGGAGCCATTCTCGCGCTTGCCAGCGCCAAGGCGCGCACGGATTAAAATGCCTCAACGGCAACCCTGTCGGTCGGCGAACCCGATCTGTGCCGGCGCTCGAAATCTGATCTCTGACCTACGTTGAGTCTTCATTATTTACCGGGAGGCCGGTTGGGTCGGCGCTTCTGCCCTTGCTCTTCCGGCTGTTTGTCTCGCCTCGTCTGCACTTCGCCGGCGAGTACGGTGGAGGCGTGCGTGTCGCCGAGCTTCGTTACTGCGGGAGCAGGTGTGCGCTGGGACGGACGATCGCTCGAGGGATGAGTCTGCGGATGCGGATGCCCAGGCGGGTAGGTTCGGTACGATCGGCCGGCTGGTTGCTTTCCTGGCGCCGACGATGTTCAAGGCACCGCCGCTCGGTGGCCAGGCGGCAACGATGCGCGCGTAAACCAACTGGGTGGCGAGGCAGTTGGAGACCGTCATCGCAAAAATGATTCGCCGTCTGCTCCAGTAGCCCGCTGACCCTTCCGGGGAGGAAGGTGGGTGAGAAATTGTGTACTGGACCCGCCGACAGTGCCACCGATGCGGGAGGCAAAAACCTACTTGGAAGCGCTGCTGGCCGACGAGGACATGGCCTTCAACTGCAGCAGGCCGATTCCCAAGCCACCCACGGCGCCAGCGAGCAGTCCCAGCAACACCAGTACTGGAATACTCTCCAGAAGTGACTTCTTCTTCCCTGACTTCGCCATTCGATTTTTCTCCACTCGCGATTTGCCGTCTCCGATTATTTTAGCATTCACGCTGCCATCGCCATCCCGGGCAGAGACCGCAACATCTTGAGATCGCTAGGGATGGCGGGATCGTGTCGGCGGACAGAGGCTGATTGTGAAGAAGTTTTCACCTATTGGGAACTCATTGCGGGACGAGGATCGGAACTCCGTACTCGGACCAATATTCCCTATGCGCCCGGTCGATGAGCCGATCGATAGGCCAGAGACCCCTCGCAGATCCCGCGACCGACGAGCTACTCCAATAGCAGCGCAAAGCAGCCCGTGCTGTTAAGATGCCCTGAGATTTCGATTGGACTCACGCGCTCCCAAGCCCAGAAGCCCGGGAACCAGCTCTTTTGAACGATCTTGCGCTCCTGCGTTCTACCCTTGCGGAGATCGCCGCCGAGACCAACAAAGCGCAACAAGCTTCCCAAGGTTCGGGAACGGTTGGGTCGAAAAGCCGTCCGCAGCCTACCCGTTCCGACCGTTCCGACCCTTACCTCGACGAAACAGCTCGGGCCCCCTATGATAAAAAAGGAGAACACTCGGAGGAGATACATGACAGAACCAAGTTACGAGGAACTGAAAGCCCGCCTGGCCGACCTTGAGAAGCAGGTGGAAACGAAAAAGAAAACTGGCGCCATGGAATTCCGCGTAAGCGAAAAGGGCGGCGTAAGCGTTTATGGGCTGGGACGTTTTCCCGTAACCCTTTACTACGAGCAGTGGACAAAATTGCTCAACGCCGTTCCCGACCTTAAGGCTTTTATTGAGGAGAACAAGAGCAAGCTGAAGCTTAAAGAGAGCTAACGGGACGCGCAAATCGCGCATCCCGAGATGAAGTTCCGAGCCGAACCGTCGGCCGGAAGGGCATCGGTTTTGGTGGGACGCCGTTCGTCGAGCCCGCACTCAACCCGGGGGCTCGCCCTTTTAGCAACAATCCCTAACGCGACTGGGAGAGGAATCAGGAAGTATGGTGCGCCCGGAGAGAATCGAACTCCCAACCTCATGGTTCGTAGCCATGCACTCTATCCAATTGAGCTACGGGCGCATCGTGGCAGAAATGGTGCCTGAATTATAACGGAAACGAAATCAATCCTGCCAGACTTCAGCGCGTTACCTACAGCGAACACCCGATGCCGTCCTCGATTCCCCTCATGGTCACGCAGATGCCGCGCCAGTCGCGGCAAATGCGCAGAGTAAAAGTTTCCGGCCGAGCGCAAAACCTACCCGCCCCCGCGTTCTAACCACTCATGTTGGCAATACCTTAGCGATGGCACCCGACATGCTTCTCCTAAGATCAGACGAAGTGGCGCGCAACGGGGCATTTGGGAAAATACTTCGGCCAGAGGTCTTTCCGAATGCCCCTTGCATTTTTCGACAGCTGTAAGGGTGCAGCTCCGCCCCGCTTCCCGGCGGCCCTCCCCCGAGAGTCCCGTCCTGAGTCTCAGGATCAGCAGGGAAGCGGGACGAAGTTGCACCCACTCCCTCCTATCCCTGTTTCAAGCGACAATTCTGTTGGAAATCGTGGCAGACAATTCAGGCAAGAACCAACTGGTCGAGCACGTCGATGCCGGCTTGGCGCAGCATCTTGGCCACCGCGTCCCCCTTCATGCGCGAGGCATCGTAGAGTACGCGCACGGTCCGTTCCACCTCGTTAAACTTTATGCGCTGGATGCCATAAACCTCGCGCACGCTGTCAATGGCCCTCAACTCGGCTTCTCCCGGCGGAGTCTTGTAACGATAAACGGCTTCCAGATAAGTCATCTCATCTCTCCACGACACTGGGCTTCAAATACAATGAGTTTAAACCGTACCCACCGTACCCATTGAGTATCTAATAACGGGCCGAGTTCCGCCAAGCGTCATCCGGCGAGTACACTTCTTGCAGCACAACATGGAGCGTCCAGAACCTTTGTTGACACCGAGCGCCACACCCCTTTCCACCCAGCCAAGAGATCCGGTCTGCGGCATGGACGTAAATCCCGCAACCGCGAAGCATACAACTGACTACAAGGGAAAACCGTATTTTTTTTGTAGCGCTGGTTGCCTGTCAAAATTTAAGGCAAGTCCGGAGCAAATTCTTTCTTCGCCGCCCGATCCGGCGAGCATGGCGAAGGCAGGCGGGTTGGTTTCTCTGGGGGGCCCGACCTTGGTAATGCCCACGGCCGCCAAGTTGGCCGCAGTTGCCGACCGTCCCACATCGGCGCCGTCCACGGATTCCACACAGAACGCTTCCACCGGGAGTTACGTTTGCCCCATGTGTCCTAGGGTACGACAGTTGGGTCCCGGTCCCTGTCCCAAATGTGGCATGGCGCTTGAGTCCGAGTCACCGGCTTTGCCGACAACCAAGACCGACTACACCTGCCCGATGCATCCCGAGGTGGTGCGGGCGCAACCGGGAACTTGCCCGGTTTGCGGCATGGCGCTCGAACCGCGCACGGTAACGGTCGCGGAGCGCAATCCCGAACTCCGCGACATGACGCGGCGCTTCTGGATCAGTCTCGCTCTCACGGCGCCTTTGCTGGCGATTGCCATGGGGAGCATGTTGCGGCCGCAGGCCTTCCTGCGCGCAGTCACGCTGGACGGGATGACCTTGTACCGAGCAGGATGGCTGCCCTTCATCGAACTGGTTTTGGCTACCCCCGTTGTCCTCTGGTGCGGCTGGCCCTTTTTCGCGCGCGGATGGGCCTCGCTTGTCCATCGCAGTACCAACATGTTTACGCTGATTGCCATGGGTACCGGCGTCGCCTACCTGTTCAGCGTAACGGCAACCCTATTCCCGCAGATATTCCCCACCTCGTTCCGCAGCATGGGGGATACTCCGAACGTCTATTTTGAAGCCGCGGCGGCGATCGTTACGCTCGTCTTGCTCGGGCAGGTGCTCGAACTTCTCGCCCGCAGCCGCACCTCAAGCGCCATCCGCGGCCTGCTCGATCTCAGCCCCAAGATGGCACGTCTTCTGAGTGCGACGGGCGATGACGGTTCCGACCGCGACATCCCGCTCGAACAGGTCAAGCCGGGAGACCGGCTGCGCGTCCGCCCGGGAGAAAAAATTCCTGTCGACGGCATCATCCTCGAGGGGGCAAGTGTCGTCGACGAATCCATGATCACGGGCGAATCGGTTCCCGTCGAAAAAAACACGGCCTCACGGGTCATCGGCGCCACTCTCAATGGCAACGGAGGGTTCATCATGCGGGCCGAGCGGGTCGGCAGCGAAACCATGCTGGCACAGATCGTGCAAATGGTCAGCCAGGCGCAGCGCACCCGCGCGCCCATTCAGAGAATCGCCGATAAGGTTGCCGGCTGGTTTGTTCCGGCAGTGATCGCAATCGCGGTCGTGACCTTCTTCGCCTGGATAGGGTTCGGACCGCAACCGCGTTTTTCTAACGCCATCGTGAATGCCGTGGCTGTACTGATCATTGCCTGCCCCTGCGCGCTCGGTCTGGCGACGCCGATGGCGATCATGGTTGGCACCGGTCGCGGCGCGCATGCCGGCGTGCTCATCAGGAATGCCGAAGCGCTCGAAACGCTCGAGAAGGTCGACACCATCGTCTTCGACAAGACCGGCACCTTAACCGAGGGCAAACCGAAAGTCGTGGCCTTCTCCTCTACCGAAACTGTACCCGGTGTACGGGGCAACGAACTGCTGCGCCTGGCAGCCAGTCTGGAGCGCGCGAGCGAACATCCCTTGGGAGCGGCGATTGTCCGCCGGGCGATGGAAGAGAAGCTAATTCTGAGCGAGCCACTCAATTTCCGGTCCGAACCTGCGCAGGGAGTGCGCGGAGAAGTCGAAGGCAAGCAGATCGCCATCGGGAACCGCGCTCTGATGCACGCTGTCGGCGCGTTCGAAAGCAATACCGCCATCTCGGTCCTTAAATATCTGGGCTCGAGCGTTATCTATGTAGCGGTTGACGGTCACTACGCCGGATACCTAGCCATCGCCGACCCGGTGAAGGCATCGACGCCAAGCGCACTTCGCGAACTGGAGGCGCAGGGCATTCATTTGCTGATGTTGACCGGCGACAACCCCTTCACCGCGCAGGAGATTGCCCGTAGCCTGGCCATCGCCGACTTCAAAGCCGAGGTTCTCCCTGCCCAAAAGGCTGAAGTGATCCGCCGTTTGCAGAATGAAGGCCGCGTCGTGGCGATGGCCGGCGACGGCATCAACGACGCCCCTGCCCTCGCACAGGCCGATGTCGGAATCGCCATGGCCACAGGAACCGACATCGCGATGGAAAGCGGCGGCATAACCCTGCTTAAGGGAGACCTTCAGGGAATTCTGCGCGCCCGCAAGTTGAGCCACGCCACCATGCGCAACATCCGCCAGAACCTGTTCTTTGCCTTCCTCTACAACTCGATCGGAGTACCCATTGCCGCGGGCCTGTTGTATCCATGGTTCGGATTGCTGCTCAACCCCGTTCTGGCCGCGGCCGCCATGAGCTTCAGTTCGGTTTCGGTAATCACAAATTCGCTGCGCTTGCGGGGGCTAAAGCTGTAGCACGGGCGAACATGCCTTGATTCGATGCGCCTTCGGGCATCACCGGGCGTAAGCCGCAAGCGGTCGCGCCCATCAGCACGGCCGGTCAGGCGATACGAGCGCTGGCCCTGGTCCCGGCAGAGACCGGTTGAGCTCGCCCGGACGCAAAACGCTTGCGGGCATTCTCTCGAGAGAGCGGGGGGCAGACCGTGGAGACCGGTGGCGCTCACAGTTTGCTCAAATAATCGGTCACTTCCGGACTGGTCCAATCCACCGGGCCAATGAACTTGCGCCGGATCACGCCATTGCGGTCGATGATGTAGCTTTCCGGCCAACCAAAGGTGCCATAGAGCGTAGCCGCTTTCTTCGCCTCGTCCCGCACCGTGACCATGTTGACGCTGTAGTCTTTCAGGAACTTGTGGTAGGCCGCGTCGTCGGCGTCAATGCTGACGGCGACGACCACCACCCCTTTGTCTTTGAGGCGCGTCTGCATCTGCACCATCGAGGGTGTTTCGTCGATGCAAGGCGGACACCACGTCGCCCAGAAATTCAGTACGACCACCTGCCCGCGAAACTGACTGAGCGTGATTTTGTGGTCGGAATCGGTGATCGAAAAATCCGGAGCATTCGACCCGATGCGCGCCGGATGCCCCCCGCCGTAGCACGCGATCAAGGCAGACAGCAATCCAACCGCGAGGAGGGCGACAAGGGGCGGGGCAGCGAGCGTTGGTCTCACACCGCTATAATAGCGAAAAACTGATGGATAGTTCATTTCCAACCCCGCCGTCCCGATTCTCGCTGCCCGAGGTCTCTCTGATCGTTCCTGCGCGCAACGAAGAGTCGAGCCTCGGAGCATGTCTCGAATCGTTGACGGCACAGTCCGGCGTGGCCTTTGAGATTATTGTGGTCGACGATGCTTCTAGCGACCGCACCCGCGAGATCGCCCAGAGTTTTCCGGGGGTACGCGTGATTTCCGCCGATTCGCCGCCTCCGGATCGCCCGGCAAAGACCTGGACCGGCAAGAACAACGCGCTCGTCGCCGGAACCCGCGAAGCGCGTGCTCCGTGGCTGCTGTTCACCGACGCCGACACCATCCATCAGACGGGATCGCTAGCACGCGCACTAGACGAAGCCAAGCGAGAGCAGGCTGACTTGCTCTCCTACTCGCCCGACCAGGTCGCAGTCACCTTCGCCGAGCGGGCGGTCATGCCCGTAGTCTTCGCAGAATTAGCCGCGCGCTACCCGCTCAACCCGGTGCGCGATCGCTCCTGTGAAAGTGCGGCTGCGAACGGCCAGTACATTCTCGTGCGCCGCACCGCCTACGACGCGGCCGGCGGCCATGCCGCGGTAGGCGCGGAGATACTGGAAGATGTAGCCCTGGCTCGCCGGTTCTGCCAGGCCGCCAGGCGCGTCCGCTTTCGTTACGGAGGCGACGCGGTTCGCACTCGCATGTACCGCAATTGGGCGGAACTCCGCGAAGGTTGGACGAAAAATCTGGCACTGCTGTTCCCGCGGTCAGGGATTCTGGCGATTCAGAGTTTCGCGCTGTGGCTGGCGGTGTGGTCGTCGCTTGCCATCGCCCTGGCGGGCGCACTCACGCAGCACGTCCTCTGGATTTTGTCGGCCGCTCTATCTCTGCTGGCCTACCGGAGAATCCGTGCCGCACATTTTCGCGCGAGCGACAACTGGATGGCCCTCGGCTTCGGTCTCCCCCTGTTCGCCTATCTGCTGTTGCGCTCGAAACAGGCGCACCGGAACGGCCGCGTATTATGGAAAGGCCGCGCCTACCATGTCGGCGTCGAAAGCGACGGTGCGCAGCCCGAAAAGAAGGCGGCGTGATCATCCGGAAACATGGATCGGACCCGTCGACGGTCGAGAGCCGAGGGCTGTCTTTATGGTTTATTTGACCCGCAAAGCCGAATTTTCCGCGTCCCACTACTATCACAACCCGGAGTTCAGTCCGGAACAGAACCTGCGCACTTTTGGCAAGTGCAACAATCCGAACGGACACGGGCACAACTACACGCTTGAAGTTACGGTAAAAGGCGCGGTAGATCCAAAATCCGGATTCGTAATCGACCTCAAGCAACTGAAAGAGGTGATGAACAGAGAAGTGCTCGACGCGCTCGACCACCGCTTCCTCAACCAGGAAGTACCCGAGTTCTTCACCAAAATACCGACCACCGAAAATCTGGCCATCGCCATCTGGCAGCGCCTCCTGCCCAAGCTCAACGCCGCAAGCCTGCATCGCGTTCGGGTCTACGAGACTCCCGACCTGTTCGTCGACGTCTACGGCGAAGATGCCCAGGGAGCTGCATGAAGGCGCACCTGACCCGTTGTTACATTTTTTCTGCCTCACATCGCTTGCACAGCGATGAAATGTCTGCCGAGCAGAACCGCGCAACCTACGGTAAGTGCAACAATCCCTACGGACACGGGCACAACTACCGGGTCGAAGTCACGGTCAGCGGGCCGGTCGACCCCGAGACCGGTATGGTCTGCAATCTGGTCGATCTCGATGGCTTGGTGCACCGGGAAATCCTCGAACGCTACGATCATCAGAACCTTAACCTGCTCCCGGAATTTCGCCAGCGCGTCCCCACCACGGAAAACCTGTGCATCACCATCTACGAAATTGTGAAGCGTGGCTTCTGCAAGGCTCATCTAGAAAAGATACGCATTGAAGAGACGATGATGAATTCCTTCGAGTATTCGGGAGAAAACGACTGACAAGCTATGAAATCAGCCGCTGAACCATCCACCCTCACCAGCGCCAGCTACGAGGAACTGGTCCGAGAAATGATTGTCCGCCTCGGCGAAAACCCCGATCGCGAAGGGCTGGTGCGCACGCCCGCGCGTGTCGAAAAGGCCATGCGCTTCCTCGTCAAAGGCTACAAGGACGATCCTGAGGCGCTGTTGCGCAAGGCGCTGTTCACGGTCAGCTACGACGAGATGGTGATCGTCAAGGATGTCGAAATGTTCAGCCTGTGCGAGCACCATATGCTGCCATTCTTCGGCAAGGTCCATGTCGCCTACATCCCCAACGGAAAGGTCATCGGCCTGAGCAAGATTCCGCGCCTCATCGAGGCCTTCTCGCGCCGCTTGCAGATCCAGGAGCGGCTCACCACGCAAATTGCTGAAGCCATCCAGAACGCCATCGAACCCCAGGGCGTCGGCGTGGTCATCGAAGCCCGCCATCTTTGCATGATGATGCGGGGAGTCGAGAAACAGCATTCCTCGGCGGTAACTTCCTCCATGCTCGGTTGCTTCCGCGACACCCAGGAAACACGCACCGAATTCCTCTCGCTCATCCGCCAGAAAACAAATGGCGCGTGAGGCCGGCTAGCAGGGACAGCCCGCACGACTGGAAGACTCCCGCTTCGCAGAATCCGACACGAGGCGATCTGCGGATGTGATTCCGGAACCGGAATCGCGACTTGCGGTTCGACTCGCTTGCTGTCGCTGCGCTTCCCTCCGCCGGCGATGCTAACCAACTCGGCCAAACTCCGGCCAAAAGAAGACGGATCTTCGTCCAAAAGGCCCCGGTGATGACCTGTATCAAAAAAGCCAGCCGGGGCGCGATTCCAGATCCTTCTCGCTGTTGTCGATCTATTGCCGAACTATGAACTCCCCCGTCGAAACATGGCGGCGGTTGGAATAAGCTGAGAGACCGCATGGCGAAACCAAAGCGCAGTGTTCGCGAAACCATCCCTCGGAAGCCCGCGCTCACCGGCCGACTGGCGCTGATTACCGGTTCGAGTCGCGGGATCGGCCTCGCCATCGCTCGCGTCCTGGCGCGCGAAGGGTGCAACCTGGTTATCACCGGCCGCGACGAGCCCGCTCTGGCCAGGGCACGCCGGGAACTCGAGCAGCTGAAGGTTCGCGTGCTGGCCCAAACCTGCGACGTGCGCTCTCCCGACTCGCTCGACTACCTCTTCACCCTGGTCCGCGGACTGCGCCAGCCGCTCGATATCCTTGTCAACAATGCGGGCATCGGACATCCCAGTCGCACCGTGCGTGACTTGCCCTACCCTACCTGGATGGAGGTTATCGACACCAACCTCAACGGCCTGTTCCTTACCACCCAAGCCGCGCTCGCTGTGATGAAACGCGGGAGTTCGATTGTAAACAATCTCTCCATCGCCGCCGAGCGCGTATTCCCCGGCTCCGCCGCCTACACGGCGTCGAAGCACGGCGCCTTGGGTTTTACCGACACCTTGCGGGAAGAGCTGAGGCCGAGGGGGATCCGCGTCATCGCCCTCATGCCGGGCGCTACCGATACCGCCATCTGGGACGCGCTATGGCCGAACGCTCCCCGGCGTAAAATGATGTCGGCGGAAACCGTAGCCCGTACCGTGCTGAACACCGTGCTTTTGCCCCCCGACACGATGGTCGAGAAGATTGTACTCATGCCCTCGACCGGCACTCTCTAGCCGGGCAGGGAAGGGGCGTCGGTGGCGTCGGATTGAGCATCTAAGCAGTTGTGGGCTGCTGGACGGTACCGTCGGTCGCCAGCTTTTGGATCGATTGTTGCCGACCTGCCAATGGCCCGCGACCACTGACGACCATCGACGGCCGACCGAGAAAACACTATGTCATTGCTGGAAACCTGGAAAGACCACTTCTACTCCCTGACCAAGCCCGAACATCGCGCGGCCTGGGCCATCGCCATCGCGGCCGACGCTCTCCAGATTTTCGCCTTCCCGCTTTTTGCCGAGGGTGCCATCTCTCCCGCCGACTCGGTGCTGGATGTGATTGTGGGCTTCCTGATGATTCGCCTGCTCGGATGGCACTGGGCATTCCTGCCGACCGCAGCCGCAAAACTCATCCCGGGAGTCGATCTTTTTCCCACCTGGACCACCGCCGTCTGGTTCGTCACCCGGCAGCAATCGACGTTATCCGCTTCCGATTCCCACCCCGATTACAGCTCCCATTCCGCTTCTGAGGAGCCGGAGATCCTGCCTCCCGGTCCCGCTCCCGCCCGGCGACACTGAGAGTTCGAGGCCGGTTACGGGCGCTGGCCTCTCACCACGTCCCGTAGCGGTAGCGTTGCGGTCGTTCCCGAAAGACGTTAATCATGATCACGCCCGCGACAAAGCCACCCACATGTGCCCAGAAAGCGATCCCACCCGATGACTGGCTGGTTTCCGCGATCGTAGTCGCCGTGCCGCTGAGGAAGTTTCCCACAAACCAATATCCCAGCATCAGCCAGGCCGGAATATGAAAGAAAAATATCGGGGGAAACCATATCAGAACCCGTGCCCGGGGATACAGGATGAAGTATGCCCCCATTACGCCCGCGATGGCGCCGCTGGCGCCGACGCTCGGCACGCGCGAGCCCTGATTCAGCAGAATATGGGTAAGAGCAGCCGCCACCCCGCTCATCAGGTAGAACACCAGATAGGTGAAGTGTCCCAGGTAGTCTTCAATGTTGTCACCGAAGATCCACAAGAACAACATGTTCCCGCCGACGTGTAAGAATGAAGCGTGCAAGAACATCGAAGTGAACATTGGCAGAATGGCCGTGGCCACCGCATCCCGCGAATGTCCGGTGAAAACGGCGAGGGTATGGTGCGGAACCACGCCAAAGGCCATCATGAACGAATTCAGCGCGCGATGCCCGACCGAAAGCTCCCAGAAGAAGACGATCACATTCAGGACAATCAAAAAATAGTTGACAAATGGTGTCGAGAACGTGGGCTGGTCGTCGCGTAGTGGAATCATTTAATTGGTGATCGGCAATCGGCGATTTTGGAAGCAAGATCCGAGGCTCGAATCGGCAACCGGCTGGGTTCCAATTACCCATTACAAGTTATCAGATTGCAAATCCTTATGAACGGCGTCCTCATCCTCGATAAGCCCGCTCGGCTGACCTCGCACGACGTCGTGAACCGCGTGCGTCGAATTCTCGGGCAGCGTTCGGTCGGTCATCTCGGAACCCTTGATCCTGCGGCCACCGGAGTCCTTCCCGTCGTCTTCGGCAACCTGACCCGTCTGGCGCAGTTCTACTCGCACTCCGAGAAGACCTACGAAGGCGCGATTCGCTTCGGCTTCGCCACCGACACCTATGACGCCGACGGCGAACCCACAACCCCGCCGCCCGAGGAGAACAAACTCGTGCCCATCGATGTCTGCGAATTGCGGGCGCTCGCCCTGCAGTTTCAGGGGATAATCCGACAAATGCCGCCGCCGTTTTCGGCGAAAAAAATTGGCGGCGTCCCGGCCTACAAACTCGCCCGCAAGAAGCAGGAAGTCGTGCTCCAGCCCGTGCTGGTGGAAATCAAGGAATTCGAGATTCTCTCGGCCGCCGGTGATCAGGCCACCTTTCGCGCCCGCGTGGCCTCGGGCACTTACATCCGCTCGGTGGCTCACGACATGGGCCAAAGGCTGGGATGCGGCGCGCATCTCGCCAGCCTGCGCCGCACCGCGGTAGCCGAATTCGCCATCGGCGACGCGCACACGCTGGCGGAGCTTGAAGCGGCGATGCAGCAGGGAACCGTCGATGCGCTTTTTGTCCACCCCAGAAAGCTGGTTCCCCAGCTGCCGTCGGTAACTGCCAGCGAAGAAAGCGCGGCTTTAATCCGCAGCGGCCGCGCCACGAACCTGCCCGAAATGTCGAAGGCTCCCCAGATCAAGGTCTTCTACGGCCAACGCGACCTGATCGCCATCGCGACCCGAGTCGCGGGAACACTGTTCCATCCGAGAGTTGTGTTCACCGGCTCCGCGGACTGACCAAGGGGAATGCGGAGGGGCTTAGAAGGTCGGACGACGGCGCGTCACGATCCGGTCAATCCTTGGTCATAGTCGTAGGATGAGCGGGCGCGGGGGTGACCAAGCTGCCTGATGGCCTGCTCCGCCCAGTCGGTGTGTTCCTGCTCGAACCGCACCAGTTCCTGGTAGAGGGCCTTCAGTTCCTGATCAGTTGTAACTTCCGAGAGGCGGACGTAGTAGTCGACGGCGTTGCGCTCGGTCTCGAGTGCCATCTCAAATGCCAGCCGTTTCGCCAAGGACAGATCACCGGCCTCGGCGGCATCCAGGATGTCTCCCACGCGCAGGCGCGGCACTTCGATGAGGTTGCGAACGTCGTCCTCGTTGATGCTGGCGGGAACTTCCCCGAAACGCTCGCGGTAGCGCGAAGTTAGGAGGATTCCGTGCTGCCGTTCCGTGTTTTCCAGGTCGCAGAACGCAGACGCGATCGGTGGTGCGTCCGGGCAGAATTTCGAGAACATTTCACCCAAGCGGTGATAAAGCTGCGTGTTCCGTTCCTCGATGACAATGGCGAAAAGCAGCGCTTCTTGGGGGCTGAGCAGGGCAAAATCTCGTTTCACGGCTTCCTCGTGCAAGCGGGAGTGTGCTCGTCCGCGGGGTCTAACTTCGTTGAGCCAAGGCTTCGGTCTTGCCGGCCACGCGCGCGGAGTCGTTCTCCGGAATGGAGTGGTCCGTTGTCTCGCGGCTGGGCGTCGGGATGGGAGCGGCCAGCAACTCTTGCAGGCGTCTGCTAATCCGAGCCCCTTCTTCTAACGATTGCTGAGCCAAGCGACGACGGCGCTCGGTTCTCACGGCGAACAATTCGGCGATTGACATTGGGGGGAGGGCCTTTCTTGTTTGATCTGCGTCGCAGATTCGCTGCCCTAGCTATTAGGCTGACACGAGCCGCCCCCCGCTTCTGTGATGACCATCACTGCCGACCGTGATGCCAGTCGCAAACGGGGAAAAAACTCGCATCGGACCCACCCGGGGGGTATCGATCGGCAACTGCCTTTCGCTTACAACGCTTGGGCGAAATGTTCACGGAAGTGCCGGTGGTTTGTCGCAAGAAAAGCGCCCCAGACTCATTGAGTCATGGGACGCTCTCCGACGGCTCGCGACGTCCGTCATCAATTTGCCGTGATCAGAATGTTGACTGCGCGGGGAACGTTAGCGATCCCAACTGTGCTCAGTCTCCCACCGGTGATCCTTCCCGTTCCACCACTGATGATACGCGTCCCAGCAACGTTGTCGTTCGGCATTCAAGTCTCGCCGGCGATCCTCTGCCTCACGGCTGTGTTCCCCCTTATCATGGATGGCTTTGTCCAATCTGGCTTCCGCCTTTTCGATGGCATGCTGACATTTACCGCGATCATCGGCGTGCAGGCGGGGTGTCGACACAAAGAAAAAGAGAGCCGCTGCAAGCACGGCACCCACCATGGTCCTTCCGAGTCGTCGCTTCAAGATTTTCTCCTCTCTGGTTTACGATGCGGGCAAAAAATCCCTAGAAGTCTAGGAAATTCCATGCCGGTGTTGCAATACCGTGAATCCTGTATCTCGGGAGCGGACCCCCACCAGGGCCAGCACAAGCGACCGCGGCAAAATATCCTCGCCGCCCGCGGGAGCCGCCTTCCGAAACCCGGCAGACTCTCTTGAGCGATAACAGGAAGCAGATGGCCTCCATCGATGCTGACGGCGATTTTCCGGATTCTGTCTGTGTTCGTGGTGTTGTCGCATGCGCGGCGCCGTGCTGTGTTCCATGTGACCGCACGACCCGGCCAGAACTGGACGATGCAGTAGATCCGGGAGGCCGTAGTCTCTTCGTCTTGCGAACCAACGCAGGCCGTTCGCGAGCCGAAGCCAAATTTCCTCCCGGATCCGAACCCCACGCGGCCCCCCTACGGCGGATGAATCCCCTTACACCGTTACAGGGGCGCTATGAAAGGTCGAGGTGACGGCTTCAAACGTTTGAGCCATGGGCGTTCCATCAATCACTTTTGTAAATGTTCGCAACACTTCCGGGTAAAGATTAGTGTTTTCTGTCGGATCGCGGTCAGCCCGTTTCAAAGCTGGGTGTAAAACGGATAGTCTTTTGGGAGAACCAAGCCAGAGCCGATGCTTACAGCACGGATCGAAATCTCATCCCTGCTGCCATCGACGCACCTCGGCTCCACACTCAGGATGTCGCGTACTTGCTGACGACGGATTGGCCTACCTTGGGTGCGAGCACAGCCGAATAGTTTCAGACGACTGTGCCGCTTCAGATTCGTGCCGTAAACATAGCGATCCATTGGGCGAAGAATGGATCCTCGAAACGCATCCTGCTATCACCGCTGCTTTCTTCCTCCCGCAGGATGCCACGATCCATCAACGCTCCCAATGACCTCCGAATCGTTGAAGGCCCTTTGCCCAGAGCGCGAACCACCCTCATCGATTGCAGACAGCGTCCCCCTTCCATGATGACCAGAATCAGTATCTTCTGCTGGATCGCAGTCATGCCGTTCCAAAGCTGGGTGTAAAAAGGATCGTATTGTCTGACTAAGCGCTCCAGTGCTCGTTGCACGACACTGGGATTCAGAACTGGTTGCTCGCTCTTTGCCTTTGCCCGAAGGTTCTCCCAACACGCATGGGCCAGCATTTGCACGTTGTAGGGTACGTCTTCGGCGAGATCCAGAATCAGGCTGAGCACGCCGGGATCCTCGACGCCGAAACGGCTGCCGACAAACTTCTTGTGCAAGAAGCTGGTGAAGTCGGTGCGCGGCACGGGTCCAATAAACCGCGACGCACCCAGGCGATAAAAGGGTCGGGCCGCGTCGGTCGTCAGGGAAGTCAGGAGCCGGGTTTTGGATCCGGCGAAGACATATCCCGTGCGCTTGTGGCGCTGGATGGCTGCCCGAATATGAGCTTCCGCCGATTGCCCGCCGACCTCGATAATGTTTTGGAATTCGTCGATAACAAGCCCTACCGCCCTATCATTGGGCTGCGCCTTCGCCAGTTGCTCCAGGCCGTCGAGCGCTTCCACCAAAAGTGTCACGTGATGCTCGGGAGCATCGGTGGCGCTGACCCCCACTTTCGCGGTCCACTCTCGTTCCGTCACGCTGAAGTTCAGTTCCGGACGCAAGCGTGAGAAGAACCTACGGATCTGTTCACCTGTGCGCTCTACGCCTCCCTTTAAATGCCGAGCAGCGCCCGCCACCAGGCTGTTAACCAGCAGATCGAGTGAGGGGTAGCTTTCGGCATCGAAGCGAAGTACGACGGCTCCAACGGTTCTTAGTCGGTCTTCTGCCGCTTTGAGAATTGAGGTCCTACCGTACCTGCGCGGCCCGATGACGAACAGCTTTCCACCTTGTTCGATGGTCCCCACCACCCTCGGCACGCCGAAAAAAGTCGGGCGGCCGCGGAGGCCGCCCGACCCAATTTAGCAGTCTTTCACTGTTAGAGTTCTTCAGTTCAGCGAGTTAGTTGCTCTGCGGCGGTTGCGCCACCAGGCCGGCATAAAACCCAATCGAACCTGGGTTGTTCGGTTCTTCGAGCAGCAGACCGCGTGTGATCAAAGGCACCGGCGTGGAGTCGCCGGAGAGTGCGCTGAGGCCGTTCAAATTAAAGAACAGCGTATCGTTGCCGGTGAAAACCGTCACCGGCCCATTGGCAGCGTAACCGATCAATCCGCCGTTTGAAAGTTGAAAGCTCCCGCCGCTGTCGCCGCTGGTCACGGTTCCCGGCACGAGCATGCCATAGACGCCCTGGCGCCGCAGCGAAACCATCTGCGGTGTAAACGTGGGGTTCACGTAAGTGCCGCCGATGAAGATTCTCTGGCCGACTTCAAGTGATGTGCTGTTGAACAGTGCGTTCGCGAGCGGGCCATCGAGGAAGCAGATGGCATACTCGCTCACGGCACCGATGTTGATGGTCTGGATCGTATCCACATCGCTCACCATGTCGGCGCCCGTTTCGCCCACCCACATGGTTACCGATAGCGACTGACCGGAACCGGTGATCTGTAGAATGCGCCCGGACAGAAACGACTGGGCGGTGGTGATGACTTCGACTCCGCTCGCCAACAAGCTGCCATCCGCCTGGAATTGGCCCTCGACCCCGACAATCGCCGGCGCCGCAAGATCGGTCATGCTCCAGCCGCTGTTGAATAGCGTGGCGTTATTGACATACACCGTCAACTGATGCCCATAGGGGCCTTGCACGATGAAGGAGTTTGTCGCCTCGCTCACCGAAACCAGACCGCCCGTAAGGTCGGTGATCTGGGCGTCGGGGTCGCTCGCCTTGGTGCCTTTAATGTAGATAACAGGGTTCACGGCTCCCGTGACTTGTCCGTTACTGACGACAAGCGATTGCCGGATATCGAATTCCATCTTGAGACCGGCCAGACCATTGCTTCCCACTACCATGGGAGTGGGAAAATTGACCGTCACGGTGTAAGGAGACTGCGGCAGCGTACCGTTGAGGGTATTTAGGGCCGGCGGATTTTGGGTCATATCCACGTAGGAGATGACCGGGCTCGCCAGGACGAAAGTCGCTGAGGTGTAAGTATCGGCAGGAATGGAATTGAAAGCAAGTGGGGACCGCAAGCCTAAAAGACGCGCGAAGTCCACGGTAGTCGGGGTCGACAGTGCCTGCGGCGAATGGCTCTGGCCAGTCAGGGTAATGGAGTTGATGGTGAGGGCAAGGCCCACGACCGAGGCCAGAGGTGCATCTTCGCCGGTCACAAACACGCTTCCGGGCTGCGCGGGTGGCGGTGTGGAGTTCGAAGTGGAAGAGTTAGACCCGCAACCGGTGAGCACCAGGGTCGCGAACAGGACGAAAGGGAACAAGCGAAAATATCTTTTCATGCCACGCTCCGAAGGAAGAAATCCTGGGGGGAGCAAAACGCGATTGTCATGCGAATATGGAAACACGCTCCGCTCCGGAATGTCGCGTGACCTAAGGTGTGTTACCTTCGCTGATTTGACCGGCGGATTGGCTTACTTTCAGCAAGTTAGAAAGATGGTCGATAAAAAACGGACAACTCGGACATGTACCACCGAGTTTCCCGAGTCGCCGTACCTGAGAAGCGGAAAATCGATTCCGCGGTTCGATCGACAGGCGGCAGGGAACCCGCCCCACCGCCCCACAGACGCCTAAGACCGCCCTGCACTATACTTTGGGCGCGGGACCTTTGGGCGCGGCCCCCCCAGAGTAAAGCATCCCCTAACAGTAAGAGATAAGAGAAAGGAACGTCCCATTTGACCTTTCGCAACTGCTATGAAGACGGCACCCGCGCCGAGGCCTATGCGACGCTGGAGTTCAAGAACACTTACCATCTGGCCTACCGTGACCTCCCTGCCATCCTGGCCGCTCATGTTCAGGGCCGCAATGCCCTCGACTTCGGTTGCGGCGCCGGACGATCGACGCGCTTGCTGACCGAACTCGGCTTCGAGGTTACGGGAGTCGACATTGCCGAGGATATGATCCGTAAGGCCCGCGAGTTCGATCCCGCCGGTGATTACCGCCTCATTCCCGGCGACGACTTAAGCCCGTTTGCATCCACGAGGTTCGATCTGGTCCTTGCCGCCTTTACCTTCGACAACATCAGCAACAACCTGAACAAGGTCCGCATCCTGGGCGACCTAGGCCGCCTGCTGAGAGGTCCGGGCAAGCTGGTGTTGATCGTCTCGCGGCCCGAGATCTACATCCATGAATGGGCTTCGTTTTCGACCCGGGACTTTCCCGAGAACCGCCAGGCGAAGTCGGGCGACACGGTGCGGATCATCGTGACCGATCATGCCGACTCGCGGCCTGTCGAAGACATTCTGTGCACGGACGCGACCTATCGCCAGCTCTTCGACCAAGCGCAGCTGCGAGTTGCGGGCAAGTTCGAGCCGCTGGCGAGGGAAGACGAGCCCTACCGCTGGGTGAGTGAGCTGCGGATCGCCCCGTGGGCGGTCTACGTGCTTCAAAACTAGCCGCGATAACCGTAGTATCGCCAGAAGGTCATGCAGCTTTGATAAATATGCAATGTCCGATAATTGGTATTATGTAAACTACGATTGGCCCAGGCTGGCCGACGCGCTAACGGCTACGCAGTCGATGGGATTCTAGTGTGCGTTGAAGTGGCGCGAGTCTCTGATCGATATTCATTGCGCTGGCTTTGGGATCTTCTGCTTGGCACGACGCGCGTTGGCCTTGGAGGTTTTTAGCAATTCCTTTGTGCCCTCCGTGATCTCGGCGACCAGCATCTTCTGTTTCGCCCAGCGTGCTTGCGCGGCGCGGCTCGCCGATTCTTTACGCTCCGCAACGGTCTGACTTGCGGCGCGGGCTTTGCCTCCGCGTCTGCCGAGCTCAACCGCTGCTTCATTCTTGTGGGCCACGATCCATTCTTACCATGCCGTTCCACAATGTTGTGCGAAGCGGTTCGCAAGTCCTAGAAAGTACGACGACTAATGCTTCTTGACATGCGAAGCGCTTCGCATCTATAGTCGCTCTATGAACATCGACGACAGATTGGAGAAGCTAACCGAGCGCACCGACGCACTGACCCAGAGCATGGAATTGCTGGTTTCGATGCGCAAAGACACCGAAAAGCGGCTGGATCGCCACAAGGAAGAAATTCTGGGGGGAGCGCCCGCACCCAAATTTGCATCACAGTTGCTGAGCTAATACACGCCCAGATCCTGCGCCGAAACCCAATTCCCCGAATACTCCTTCCGAATCTGCTCCACCAGATCTGCCTCCGGCAATTTTTCCAAAGACTGGTGATACACCACGAGCAACTTGGGATGAGCCCGCCGTGCAATCCCCCCTAACTCTGCCGGGGAAGTATGAAAACTGGAGAAATATTCCTTCCAGTGCCGCTCCTTCAACTCCTCTCCATGCGGATTAAAAACTTCATGCAGCAACACATCGCACCCATCGCAGGCCTTCACTACCTCATCCGTAGGCGATGTATCGCCGGAAACCACGATCTTCCGGTCGCGAGTTGAGAAAGTGTACCCGTAAGCCTCTTTCCAAATCCCATGCTTCACCGGAAAGGCCGTTACTGTTACGTTCTCGTCGCGATACACCACTCCCGGCCGAATCTCATGCACGTTGACTTTGTATCCCGTAGCGTTCGCCTGCTCGAGTCCCCGCCGCCGAATCTGCACATCTTCGGTCCAGGCCTTCTCGATGTGCGACGTCATAGTCTTTAACCCGTGCGGACCGTAAGCCTCCAGCGGCTCTTTTCGCCCCAGCACCCAAGGCGAGAAAATCAGATCCGGGTAGCCAAGGGTGTGATCCGAATGGAGATGCGTAATGAAAACGATCTTCAATTCTTTCGCCTTCAGAGCTCCGATTCCGCTCTTCTCTGCCGCTGCCGCACGCCGCACTACTCCCGACCCGCAGTCAATCAGATAGGCCCTGTGATTCACCACCACCGCGACCGCCGGTCCCCAACGATCCGGATCCGCGCTTGGATTCCCCGTACCCAGCACGACCACGCGAGTAGCCGGCACGACCAGATCGTCCAAGAAACGGTTCTCTGCCAACCCACAGGCGCAAGCGGCACCTGCGACGAACGCTATCAGTATGAGAAGGTATTTATTCAGTCGAAATCTCCAGGCTTCGATCTCGGTCTGGACTTCGGTCTGGCATTAACGCCCGTTGAATTCCGCCCACCGCTCTACCTGCGTGAAGAAACTGAATTCTTTAAGGCCTTCAACCGGGAATCGGCCCCCCTCGTAACATTGCCGCCAGATCCTGTTTGAACCTCCGCACCGCCTCCAACCGCTCGGCGGTCGCCTCCACCACGTCGCTTTTCGCCTGAAAAACCTGCCGGCCTTCCTTTTCGGTAAGCACGCCCATCACCTCGCCCATCCGCCAGCCGGGTGTCCCGAGAATCTGCAGGCCCTCCACGCCCGGCACCAGCAGCGCCACGCACTGATCGCGAATCACGCCAATGCATTTCGGAAAGCGTTCAAATGTCTGGAGTTCGAAACCCGCCAGGTAAAGCCGCTGCAGCTGTTCTGCGGGATCAGGCATAGTGTCGGTGCGCGCTCTGCAATCCATTCACAACCGGCAAACCTTCCTCATTGCGCCTCCGCCCGAACCACTTCCAGTTCGTTGTTCTCGCCGAGCTTCAGAAAGGTAAAGACGCCTTCATTGGCCTCGAAACAGGCGAACGATGTCCCCACCCCGGTGGCATCGGTGTAACTCCGAATCTTCCGACCGGTCTGTGCATCGACGACCACCACCGCCTGTCTCTCCCCGTCTTCTTTCCAGAACGAAATCGCCAGCTGATTTCGAGAAACGTGAAAGCCGCCAGGCACGGCATCGAGCATGGGAGCGCGGATTTCGAGGGTCTTCACAATCTCGCCGCTCGGCGCAATCACATAAACCTGCGCCGGTGAAGACGCCCGCATGACATAAAGATTGCCATCCTCGCCCGCCTCCGCCTCCGCCAGGTCGAGCAGCGGCGAAGGCTTGCTTTCCTCATTCTGCATTTTCGCCTTGCCTCCAGCCTTCCCGCTTCCCTTCGGGCCCGCAAACGACAGGGGCGCCAGTTCCCTTCCGTCCGCGGAAAAAACTGCCGTGAGGTTTTGGCCGCGATCGTTCTTGTTCTCGACATCGCGTCTCACGCCCGACACCAGAATGCGTCCATCGGCAAATGCCGCGAAGGTGTATACCTCGAAATCCGCGTCCAGAAGCACCGACGACGCGGGTGACCCATCGGGGGAAAAGTGCAGCACGTAGGTGCGCGGCTTCACGACACCGCTTTCGGCAACCTGGTAGACGCCACCCTCCGGATCGGGCACAAAAGCGTCGGCGCGATCGAGCGTCAAATGCGAAAACGCGGCCGGATCAAACAGCGCCGTGCGCTTGAGCTCCGCATCGATCTTCACCACCGGTCCCAGCAGCGGACGGTCGGCGGCGAACTTGCGGATGTAAAGATTTCCCTCTCCATCACACTTCGAGCCGTGCATGAACGCCCCCCCCATCTCGGAGGGCACGTTCGTGGTGGAGGACACCTGGAGCGCAAGCGTCGACCCTGAACCGGTTGCGCGCGAAATCGTAGCCTTGACAGGGGAATTCCCGACCGAAGAATTGGTTTGGCTGAATCCATTTTGCGCCGAGAAGGCGGCGCACAAGGCAAACCCTGCCACGGCGGCCCAAAGACGGGCTGCGGGCGCATCGCGGAGAGACGAGCGCTCCTCTCTACATTTTATATTTGCCAAGATCGTCATCGTTGAGGTCTTCCAGGTATTTGCGAAGTTCGTCGCTCGACACCGCAGGAACCGAATTCGCCGCCTGCTTGGAGGTCTTCAGCACCTCGTCCTCAACAAAAATCGGGCAATCGACTCGCAGCGCCAGCGCCAGCGCATCCGACGGACGCGAGTCTATGCTCACCACGTGCCCTTCCCTTTCCAGCCAGATCACGGCGTAGAAAGTGTCGTCTTTCAATTCCGTCACCACCACTTTGTGCACCATCGCGTCGAGTCCCGTGAGCACGTTCTTGATCAAGTCGTGGGTCATGGGCCGCGGCGTGTTAACTTTCTCGATTTCAAACGCAATCGCATTGGCTTCGTACACACCGACCCATATCGGGAGCACGGCGTCGCTGCCGACATCCTTGAGCAGCACAATCGGCATGTTCGAAACCGGATCCATGACCAGTCCGCGAATTTTCATCTCAACTTCCATAAAAACCTCGGAAACCAAAACACTTCAAAAGGTGCTCGCGCTGCCTCGGTCAGACGACGCGGCCGGTGGAAATCAGACTCTCGTCATTTCCCCCACCAGGCTGTTCGGAAAACTTCCCGTCACCCGCACGCTTACATAGCTCCCCGTGGCCAGCTCCACGCCCTTCGGCACGGTAAAGTTCATCACCTTAATCTGCGACGTCCGGCCCACCCACTGCCCTCGCGCCGCGTTCTTCCCTTCCACCATCACCTCCAGCACCTGCCCCACATGCCGTCGGTTGCGTCGCGCTCCGATCACCTTTTGCTTGTCATTCACCACCGCCAGGCGCCGCGCTTTCTCCGCATCCGGAATCGCATCTTGCAGAGCCAACGCCGGAGTGTTGGGCCGCGCTGAGTACTTGAAGGTGAATACCGAGTCGTATTCGACCTGGTCCATCAACGACAGCGTCTCCTCAAACTCCCGCTCCGTCTCGCCCGGAAACCCGACAATCAAGTCGCTGGTCAGGGAAATATCCCGCCGCGCCGCCTGCACCCACGAAATCCGCTCCAGATACTGGTCCCGACTATAGAGCCGCTGCATGGCTTCGAGCACCCTGCTCGACCCGCTCTGCACCGGCAGATGGACATGATCGCAAAGGGCCGGTACTTCATCCATCACTTGAACAATGTCCCGGCCAAAGTCCCGCGGATGCGAAGTCGTAAACCGCACCCGCCGCATTCCCTCGACCGATGCCACGGCAGCCAGCAACTCGGCAAATGTCTTTTTTCCTGAAGGATCGCGGTAAGAGTTAACGTTTTGCCCAAGCAACTGGATCTCCGTATATCCAAGATCTGCCAGCTGCCGCGCTTCGTCGAGAACCGATGCCGATGTGCGGCTGCGTTCCTTTCCCCGGGTATAGGGCACTACGCAGTAGGCGCAGAACTTGTCGCAACCCTCAATAATGGTGATGTAGCCGCGATGAGGGTTGGTCCGCGAAGTGTACTCGGTCTCAAAGCACTTGTCGGTTTCGCGATCATCCAGCCCGGTAACGCGCGACTGGCCGGTTTCGAGCTGCACCAGCATTTGCGGAAGATTGCGGTACGAAGCCGACCCGCACACCAGCGACACATAAGGAGCCCGCTCAAAAATCTTTTCCCCCTCCTGCTGCGCCACGCACCCGAGAACACCAAACTGCTTTCCCTGCGCGCGGTACTTCTTGTAGTCCGCCAGGCGGTTAAACACTTTCTGCTCCGCCTTGTCGCGAATTGAGCAGGTGTTGTAAAGCACCAGAGCCGCCTCTTCCACGCTCGGCACCTGCCGGTAGCCCTGCTGCAGCAGCGTCCCCACTACCTTCTCGGAGTCGTGCGCATTCATCTGGCAGCCGAAGGTCTCAAGGTAAAACGTTTTGTCCCCACTCCCCGACATTGGTCCAGTATAAACCCAATGTCGCAGCTGAAAAGAGCGCGTCGAGCGCCGGACGGTATCGGGACGCTGCGAGGAAGAACTAAACTTGGGCGGTCGAGAGACCGGGAAGGAGTCAGGCTTTTGGAATCCATGGCCGCTGCGGCAGAGAAATTTCGCTCGGTGATCGCGAACCGCCTTTTCGTCTTTGATATGGATGGCACTTTGCTCTCGAACACCACAGCCTGTATTGAGATTGCAAGAGCGACCGGAACGCTTGATCAGGTCACCGTTCTCGAACAGCAGTTCGCGGCCGGCGAGATCGACGCCTTTCGCTTCGCCCAACAGATCGCAGCACTTTGGGGCCTCGTTGACCGTCAAATCGTGAGAACCGCATTCAAAGCGACCCCGAAGCTTAGGAATATAGAGGCGGTTACGGCCCGGATCCGAAACGGAGGCGGGATCTCTTGTCTGATCACCATGTCTCCCGATTTCTACGCACATTTGTTCTACGATTACGGTTTCGACTTCATAGAAGCATCCGAGTTTCCGAGGAGTCTCGGGGAGGAGCTGTTGCCTGCGAAGATCCTGAATCCCGAAGACAAGGCCGTTATCGTTCGGAAATTGTGCCAGGACCGGGGGCTGGAGATGAATCGATGCGTCGCTTTTGGCGACTCCATGTCGGACTATCTGCTCTTCCGGGAGCTGCAGCACACGGTATCGGTCAATGGCGACCCGACCTTACAGGCGTTCGCTCGCTATCGCTACGACGGCCTCGATCTGCAGGATGCGTTCCTCGCCATCTGTAACCAGCTTTTGAACGATCACCCCGCGACCGAGCGCCCGGACACTGCCGAGCGCTGAGCTGTGATGCGCGTGCTTGTTAGAGTTCGAGCAGTTTGCTATTGTCGCTGCATGGGGCGCACCCCGGCTTTTTGCGGCATCATTCTGGCGGCGGGTGAATCGACTCGTATGGGACGCGACAAGGCGCTGCTGCCCTGGCCTCCGACAGAGTTCGGTTCAGCCGCCGGAAACACCGACACCTTCCTTTCGGCTGCCATACGCCTGTTTTTCTCGCACGTGGACGAGGTATTGGTAGTCGCCGGCGCGAATCAGGCCGCCTTAGCCCCCATCGTCTACGCCAATGGCGCATCGCTCGTCGTCAATCCCGACCCCGCCCGCGGACAGTTCAGCTCCCTGCAAGTTGGGCTGCAGGAGGTTCTGAACCGCGGTCGCGACGCGGCCATGCTCACCTTGGTCGACCGCCCTCCGGTGCGCACCGAGACCGTCGAGATCCTGGAACTGGCATTCGAGCGTGCCACATCCCACCGCAAGTGGGCGGTGATCCCGGAATACCACGGGCAACATGGCCATCCCATCCTGCTGGCCCGAGAGATGATCAGCGAGTTTCTCAAGGCTCCCGACACTTCCACTGCGCGCGAGATCGAGCACGCGCACCAGGCGGAAATCGAGTATGTCGAAGTCGACGACCCGGCTCTTTCACTCAACATTGACACGCCGGAGCAATATGCTTCTCTGAATCTGAACTTGTCGCCCCAAGTTCAGCCCCGGAGTTAGCCTCGGTCCAGGCCGCCATCGTTCATGACACCTTTAATCTCTACCCACAAGGAATTCATCGAAGCCGTACTCACCCTGCAGCCGCAAGTCTCGACCTTCGATTGTGACGGCACTCTCTGGTCCGGAGATGCCGGGGAAGGCTTCTTCTCCTGGGAACTCGAGCAGGGATTGGTGTCGCAGGAAATCGCCAATTGGGCCCGTCAACGCTATGTCGAGTACAAATCCGGACAGGTGCCCGAAGAAGTCATGTGCGGAGAAATGGTCGCCATGCACCGCGGACTCCGCGAAGAGTTCATGCAGCAGGCGGCGGACACCTACTTTTCCCCGGCCATCGCTCCCAACATCTTTCCCGAAATGCGCGAGCTCGTCGATCGCCTGCAAGCTTCCGGTTGTGAAGTCTGGGTCGTATCCTCCTCCAATCAATGGGTGATACGCTCCGGCATGCGGCTGTTTGATATCCCGCAAAGTCGCATCCTGGCGGTCGAAGCCGCTGTCGAAAATGGCGTGATCACCGACCGCCTGTTGCGGGTTCCGAGCGGCCCCGGCAAGGTTGAAGCCATCCGTTCAGCCCTCCCGTCGGCACCCGATTGTGCCTTCGGCAATTCGATCTGGGACCGTGAGATGCTCGCTTTCTCACACCATCCCTTTGCCATCAATGCCAACCCGAACCTCAAAGAGATCGCAGTCACCCATGGCTGGACCTTCTACCAGCCGGTGATGACTCCTTCGGCCCGTTAGGTGTACCCAGGCAAACTGGATGACCGCCCGTTGCTGAACGGGAATGTGCCGCCGAACCTCTAGCCTGGCAAGCTAGGGAAAAACTCGCATTTGAATCGCGCGAGCCCGCCGAACCACGCAAACTAATGAACTGGGTAAATCAGCTTGCCGCCCCGGATCACCTGGTGAACTTTAGAAAAGGCGATCACATCCTTTGCGGGATCGCCATCGAGAACAACCAGATCGGCGTCCATTCCCTTCGCGATGCACCCGCTGTGGCTCGAATATCCAAAGCGCGTCGCCGGATTGATGGTCAATGAAGCCAGAATCTGCTGAAAATTCATCCCGGCGCGCGACATGAGCGTGAACTCTTCCGCGGTATCGAACTGATCAATGTAACCTACGTCGGTACCGAACAGGACTTGGCCGCCTGCCTCTGAGTAAGCCTCCAACTCCTGAACTGCCTGTTTGATCCACATCTCATTCTCCTCGGCGGAGACCTTGGCTTTTTTGGCCTCGACATCAAACAGCGTGAGCGTTGGAACAAGGGCCATGCGAGCGGCCTTCAACCTCTCCGCGAAAGCTGGAGTCCAGTCGCCGCTCATGGGAGCAGTGTGGGCAAGTACATCGACCCCGCTCTCCATGGCCACTTCGATTCCTTCAGCATTTGAGGGGTGTGCAATAACCGGTTTACCGGCACGATGGGCTTCGGCAACGATGGCTTTGGCTAGGTCCGTGGGCATCGGCAGTACCCCGGCAGCGGTGATGGCTCCCGCGAAAATCTTAATCCCGTCAGCACCATTGGCGATCTGCTGGCGCACTCGTTCGAGAGCTTGTGGGGTGGATTGGACCTCCGCTGAAGGGATATGATTTTCTTCAAGAAATTTTTTGACGTAGACCGGAGTTCCGCCCTTTGGGTAAAACGGTTCCCCGACCGTGAAAATTCGAGGTCCGTGCACTTTTCCCTTTTCGATTCGCCGCCGGATGTTATTCGTGTTGTCCAGAACGGAAGCAAGGTCGAACACGGTCGTAAAACCCCACCGGGTCAGCATTTGTTCCAGTTGCGAGGAAATCTCTTCGGACGACCGCCTCTCCGCATGAAGCAAACCGGGAGTAAAGATGTGAACGTGGCTGTTCCAAAACCCGGCGGTTACGATGAGACCTCGGCACTGAACGACGGTCACCGCCCTGGCGAATTTTGGCACTTTGATCTTTGCGCTCGGCCCGATGGCGCGTATCTGGCCGTTGTGCACGAGGATCGTGCCATCCTCGATGGGTGGGTCGACCGGCGAGGGATAAATTTTTGCGTGAACCAGAGCGAGATCCGAGCCGAGACTGGAGACGCTCGAAGCAAGTATCCAGATAAGAAGGATGGCGAGAAGACTGCGAATTCGCATGCCCGCAATATACGGTAAGGGGCACTATATTGTTCCTTGAGATTGTTCCTTGAGACCTGAGGCCCACGATTTCTCGAACGACGCACGCCCCGGCTCCAAAAAGCTCTCTCTTGTTTCCACAACGCAACCTAGCCCGGGCGGTGGAGGGGAGAATGCTAATCGTTCGCGCCGCAAAGCTTTCCTAGCAACAGAGCCAGCGTATCCATCGCCAGGTGACCGGCATGGCCCGACGCCGCAGGCAGGCCGCCCACTTTTTGCACCAGCACCTCGCGACGGATCTCGCGAGCTTCGTCAATGGTCTTGCCGCGGACCATTTCCGTGATGGCCGAGCCGCAGGCCATCGCCGGAACGCATCCTTTGGCGCGGAATCCGATGTTCGCGATCTTTCTTCCTGCCAGCTTGGCCGTCAGCTTCAAAACGTCGCCGCAGGCCGGGTTTTCCAGCTGCGCGAATGCGTCGGGAGCCTCGACATCGCCCGCGTTGCGTGGGTTCTCGAAATGATCGAGCAGTTCGGCGGAATACACTGTCGTGATTGTAATGTGGCGTCTTCGGATTTTGGTCCCCGAATTTTCACCCCTTTCGCTTTCCCCTACAATGGGCCAGTGGCCGAATCACGACATCCTCGGCGGATTGCCTGCCTGCAGCCGAGCGCGACCGTAATTCTCGCTCGCCTGGGCGAACTGGAGCGCGTCATCGCTTGCACCAAGTACTGCGCCGACGTCGTGCCCGAAGTGCGGCAGGGATTCGAACGCGGCGACCGACGAATCATCGCCGACTCCTGGACTTCGCAGGCCGGCGAAATCCTTGCCGCTGCCCCGGATCTGGTAATTGCCGCCGTTCCCTATCAGCCCGCCGCAGTGGCGGAAATACTCAAAGCGGGAATCCGCTTCCTCGGCCTGGCGCCGCGCACCTTGGACGACATCTACACCGACATCGCGTTGATCTCGGCCACCGTCGGCGCCGGCCGAAGGGGGGCGGAAGTCATCTCTGAAATGCAAGCCGCAATCGAAGATCTGCGCCGACAGTGCGCAACCTTGCCGAGAAAGCGCGTGTTCTGCGAGGAGTGGGGTAAGCCCATCATTGCCTCGCAACCTTGGGTTTCGGAGCTCGCCCGTAGCCTCGGTGGCGAGTTTCTCGGCACCCCCGGCAAGCAGTGCTCCGCCGCAGAAATTGCGCAACAGGACCCGGAGGTCGTCGTCGTCGCCTGGTGCGGCTCCGGAGATCGCGTCCCGCTCGCCAGGATCGCTCAAGAAAGGGGCTGGGCCGACACGACCGCCGTGCGGAATCGGCAGCTCTATTGCGTCTCCGACGAACTTCTGAACACGCCTGCACCCACGCTGGTAGAGGGACTGCGGGCGCTGGCGGGTGCCATCCATCCGAATGTCTTTGGCCCGCAGCCAGGGCTTCGCTCGGTTACCGAAGGACCCCCAAACGAGCGCCATCTTCGACCCTGAACGGCGGCAGCTTGGTTTAGGATGGATCATGCCCGTGACCGCCGATCTCCGCAAACTCGCTGAAGTCCGCCAGGCAGCAGACGGCGTAAATGCCGAAGCAACAACGGCCGACAAACTGATGGAAGGCATCACCGTTCTTCTGAACCAGAAGATGTTGAGGTACAACTGGGTGGGCTTTTATATGCTCGAACCCGCGGCGAGTCCCCCGGCGCTGGTCCTGGGGCACTATCAGGGCGCGATGACTCCGCACATCCGCATTCCTCTCAACCAGGGTATTTGCGGGGCGGCGGCATCGTCGGGAAAAACTGTGGTGGTCGACGACGTGACCACCGATTCGCGCTATCTGGCCTGCTCGCTCGAAACCAAATCGGAAATCGTTGTTCCCGTTTTTGTGCGGGGTCAGGTGGTCGGAGAACTCGACATTGACAGCCACTTCCCTGCCGCGTTCGGCATCGAGGACCGCGAACTGGTGGAATATTGCGCCCAGCTGGTTGGCAAGCGGCTGGAGCGAGAGTGAAGACCAAGAAACAGAGCTTGGCCGCCGCCCGAGGCGGCTTTCATTCATGAAACGAGTCGTAGCCGCGCTGATCCTGAAAGACGACCTCATCCTCGCCTGCCAGAGGACCCGACACCAGCCCATGCCCCTCAAATGGGAATTTCCCGGCGGCAAGATCGAGGAGGGCGAACAGCCGCGCGATGCTATGCGCCGCGAGCTCGAAGAGGAACTGGGAATCGAAGCCGAGATCGGCATCGAAGTGGTTCGCCTCATCCATCAATACCCGAACCGGGGGTCCGTCGAACTGCGGTTCTTCGAGGTTCGCAACTATCGGGGGGAAATCGAGAATCGAATTTTTCGCGAGATCCGGTGGGTGACGCGGCAACAGCTTCTGGAACTGGATTTTCTCGAAGCGGACCTGGGGCTGGTGAAGGATCTGGCGGCGGGGAAGATTCTGTAGTCGGGGCGGAGAATCTTGCGCTATCCGGAGCTCCCGCGCAGTTGACCGTAGACCAGCAGCGCCGTCAACACCACCATGACCGCGGTGGTCGCCCAGGCGATGAGGTTAAAGGTAGGTTTATTAACGAATTCGCCCATCAAGTCTCGCTTGTTGATCAGCAGCAGCATGAAGATCAGCACAAAGGGCAACACGGCGCCGTTGACCACCTGCGAAAATACCGCGATCTTGATCAGCGGAAGGCCGGGGATCAGCACCACCGCTGCTCCGGCCACGATCAGCGCCGTATAGAGCCAGTAAAACGCGGGAGCTTCGGAAAACTTGCGCTCCACACCCGACTCAAAACCCAAACCTTCGCAAACGGTGAAGGCGGTAGAAAGCGGAAGAATCGAAGCCGCAAACAGCGAGGCATTGAAAAGTCCGAGAGCAAAAAGTATGTACGCCCAGTCGCCGGCCAACGGACGGAGCGCCTGCGCCGCGTCGGCCGCGTCGCGAATGTCACGTACATTATGCAGATAAAGTGTGGCCGCGCAGGCAACAATGATGAACCAGGCCACGATGTCGGTGAAGATACAGCCCACAACCACGTCCAGCCGCGACGCTTTATACTGCCGCCGCGTAACTCCCTTTTCCACCACCGACGCCTGCAGGTAGAACTGCATCCAAGGCGCGATCGTGGTTCCCACAACGCCAATCACCATGTAGAGATACGAACTCTGCCGGAAGGCCGCCATTCCCGGAGGCTTCACCGTGGCCCGGATCGCCTCGATCCAGGCCGGTTTGGCTAGCGCTCCCGCAAATATGTAAGTGATGTAGAAGAACGACGCTGCCAGGAAAACCTTTTCCACGCTTTTGTACTGACCCTTGACCGCGATCAGCCAGACAATGACGCCGCAGATGGGCACAGAGACGTAGCGCGAGATGCCGAAAAGTTCCATACTTCCTGCAATGCCAATGAATTCGGTGATGACATTGCCGAAGTTTGTGATCAGAATTCCAAGCATCATGAGGAAGGTAATGCGCAGGCCGTATTCCTCGCGAATCAAGTCGCTCAGGCCCTTGCCCGTAACCGCTCCCATGCGAGCGCACATCTCCTGCACCACGATCAGCGCGATGGTGATCGGGATCATGGTCCACAGAAGCGTGTAGCCGAACTGCGCCCCGGCCTGGGAATAGGTAAGGATTCCACCGGAATCGTTGTCGACATTTGCGGTGATGAAGCCCGGCCCTACGACAGCGAAGAACAACAGCAGCCGGAGCTTCCAAGTTCTCAGAAATCTCATGCGCCAAGGTCACAGGAACGTTTGAATTGGCAAAACAGAACGAACAGAATAAACGCTCGAAGCGTCCCGTGGATAGGCGAATCTGCAAAATCGGGGGGATTTTTCGCAGCCGCCCGGCTCGAGGCGTCCGCCGAACGGAACTTCCTTACAGTTTCGCGCGCAGCATCGCGATCACGTCGTCGGGCGTGATGACGCCGGTGAGACGACTCTGCCCGTCAATGACCGGCAAGGTAAGCAGGTTGTACTTGTCAAACAGTTCGGCGAACTCCTTCTCCTTCGCGTCTTCGTGGCACGAAATCAGCGGCTCCTGTCCGAGAGCGAGCAGCGGAGTCGAGGGCGGGGCAAGAACGATCTTCACCAGCGGCACGGCACCCGCCAGCGTGCCGCGAGAATCGGTCATATAGATGGTGCTCATGTTCTCCATGTGACCCTCAAAATTGCGCATGGCTTCGATCGCGTCGGCGGCCGTGGCCGTCACCGGCAGCGCGATGTATTCCGTGGTCATCCGGCCGGCCGCCGAATTCTCCTTGAATTCGAGAAGTTCGGTGACCTCCTGGCGCTCCTCGGGCTGCATTTGTACCAGAATTTCTTCGGTTCGCTCATCCGACAAGTCACCCAAAAGATCGGCCGCAGCATCGGGCTCCATTTCCTCGACAATATCCGCCGCCCGGTCGGAATCGAGCGATTCAAGGACCGCTTTCTGCACCTTGGGCGCAAGTTCTTCCAGGGCGCCAGCGGCGATGCCCTCGTCCAGTGTCTCGAAAACCGCTTCCCGTTCGTCGGGAGCCAGTTCCTCAACGATGTCGGCGATGTCGGCGGGATGCAGCTTGCCGAGCCGCTCATGCGAAATCTTCAGCTTGACGCGTCGCGCCGGGTCGGTCTCAATCAGATCGACAAAATCCCAGGGGATATCGCGAGGCGGCACCCGCAGCAGCAAAGCCCTGAGTGCAGCCGCCGGGACCATGCCTTTGAGCAGACGTCGCACGGCGCCGCGCGCACCTACGTCGACACCTCCCACGCGCAACACCGAACGGTTCTGCGCGCTGTCGTGGTGAAAGTCGACGTCGTTGACCCGTACCACCTTGCGTCCGTGGACATCAATGACCTGCTGGTCGAGCAGATCCCGGCTCAGCAACAACAGCCCTTCGGAGCCGTTCGCGGAAGACCAATCGGCAGCCGAGGTGGAAGCCCGGACGCCACCATTGATCGCGGACACGGCCGTGAGCGGCAGCAGGCGGTTTCCGGCCGGCGTTTTGACGATGAGCAACGCGACGCGTGAGCGGTCTTCCTGCGGTGCAAGGGCCACCTCGCGCACCCGGCCGCTGACGGCGCCCGAGGCGTCATAGACGGTCGAGCCCAAAAGTTCGCTCAGGGAGACGGTGGCCACGTCAAGAGAATACTCAATCGCTCGCACAGATGCCAGACGAATGCGCTCCTGCTCTGCACACTTGTAACCGGGGGACGCTTCGCCGATCGCCCGAACCCACCACCTTTGGCGGATTGACATGCCCTCGGCCGGCTGTCTACACTCGCCCTTCCTCGCCAAAGGCCGGCGGCCGCTTGGACGTTCCGGTGGTGAGGAGAAAACTTATGACCCAACGTCCTCGCATCGCGGTAGTGGGTAGCGCCAATGTCGATTTGACCACGTTCGCAGCCCAGTTCCCCAAGCCGGGGGAAACGATCTTTGGTCAGAAATTCGACCTGGGGTTCGGCGGCAAAGGTGCAAACCAAGCCGTCGCCGCCCGCCTCTGCGGCGCCGACGTTTTCATGGTGGCACGAGTGGGCGATGATCTGTTTGGCCCGTCAACCATCAAGAACTTCGAGCAACTTGCCATCGACGCCACCCACGTGCGCCAGGTGAGTGGGGTTTCGAGCGGAGTCGCCCCCATCTTCGTCGACCCCTCCGGACAAAACCGGATCATCGTTGTCAAAGGCGCCAATGACGAGTTGAAACCCGCCGACGTCGATGACGCCTCGGATATGCTCAAGCGCGCCGACTGCATCGTTCTGCAGTTCGAAATTCCGCTCGAAACCGTCTACTACACCATCCAGTTCGCGCGCAGCCATGGCATCCGCTGCATCCTGAACCCGGCACCGGCGCAGCCGATCGATCTCGACTCGGTCGGCGAGCTCGATTACTTTGTTCCCAACGAAAGCGAGGCGGAGACCATTACCGGCATGCCGGTACGAAATCTCGACGATGCCAGGCGCGCGGCGGGCAAGCTTATTGGGAGCGGCGTGCGGCGGGTGATCATCACGCTCGGCGTGAATGGGTCGCTGCTGGCGGGAGCCGAGAGCATGGAACACGTGCCGGCCTTCAGCGTCAAAAGCGTGGATAGCACCGGAGCAGGCGACGCTTTTATCGGCAGCTTCGCGACCTTTCTCGGCGAAGGTCTGCCGGAGCAGGAAGCGGTCCAACGCGCCAATCTGTACGCCGCGCTTTCCACCACCGGAGTGGGGACGCAGAAATCGTTTTATGATCGAGCGCGCTTCGACCAGGAGTGGAGAGCAAGAAGCAAAGGCTAAACCGATACGCGCGCGCCGCGGCCTGGCGACTTCGGGGGGCGCTCGCGAGAGACCCGTTCCTTCGAACCCCGGCGTCACCGCTCCATCAGCAGCACCTTTTCCACATTGTCGATCTCGGTCAACTTCACTTCGATGACTTCGCTGTCGGTGGTCTGCACGGTTCGTCCGGTGAACGTGGCCTCGACAGGCAATTCGCGATGGCCGCGATCGATCAGCACCAGCAATTGCACCAGGCTGGGGCGTCCATGGGAAAACAGGGCATCGAGCGCAGCCCGGGTGGTGCGGCCCGTATAGAGTACGTCATCGACCAGCACGATCTTCTTGCCCTCGATGGAAAAGCCGATCTCGGTCTCCTGCACGACGGGCTTGGGGCCGAGAGTGGAAAGATCATCGCGGTAGAACGTGATATCGAGCGTGCCCACGGGCACTTTCTTTTTTTCGACTTGCTGAATCATTTTTCCCAGGCGCTCGGCAATGGGGACTCCCCGCCGGCGGATTCCGACCAGTCCCAAGCCCTCTACGCCACCATTCTTTTCGAGAATTTCGTGAGCCAGGCGTACCAGCGTGCGCTCAATTTCAGAACCCGACATTAGTTGCGCTTTTTGACGAAGCGCCGTCTTGCGCACCGTATTCTTTTTTATCGTCATGCTAGGAGTCCCTCTTGAAGAACAAATTTGAATGCGGAACTAGATTGAGGATCAGACCGATTCCGACTTCCGGCTATTGAATGTATTGGAGTCTTCTCTTGAACGTCAAGGACATGTTGACCGGCAAATCTGGAATCGGGCGCGGGCCTGCGGATCAAGCGATGCGATCGCCCAGGGATAGCGAGGGGTTCCTGATGGCCTCGACCAGGGCGCCGAGAAAGTTGGCGGCCCGCGCGCCGTCGACGACCCGGTGATCGCAGGAAAGCGTCAAGGTCATCATGGGACGAACGCCGGGATGAGCCTCCGCTCCGGTGCCGACCGGCACCACCCGCGGCGCGATCGCTCCCACGGCAAGAATCCCCGCCTGGGGAGCGATGATGATAGCGGTGAAAGCGTCGACCCCAAACATGCCGAGATTGCTGATGGTGAACGTGCCGCCGGCAAGATCGCTCGGCCGCAGCTTGCCAGCGCGCGCGCGCTCGGCCAAATCGCGCCGCTCGACTGCAATCTCGGCCAGTCCGATGCGGTCGGCATGACGAATGACCGGCGCGACCACTCCATCTTCGACGGCCATCGCCACTCCGATGTTGCATTCGGGGTTCGGGCGAACGCCCTCCCGGGTCCAGCTGGCATTCATGCGCGCGTGTTTCTGGAGAACACGAGCCACCAGTGCCAGCAGCAGATCGGTGTGCGTAAGTTTCAAATCGCGCGCTTTTTCCGTGGGCAATTGTTTCAGCATGGGCGCGAACTGCCGCCGAGCTTCGTCAAGAGCGCCCGCATCCACTTCGCGGGAAACAAAAAAATGGGGCACCGTCGTCCAGCTTTGTGCGGTGCGCTCTGCCATCAGGCGCGAAATTGCACTGCCAGCATCGCTTGCGGCAGAAGCTGGATTTGCCCTGGTTTCGGCGGCAGCGACGATGTCGGCAGCAAGGATCTCGCCACCGGGTCCGGACCCGCGGATCCGGCTCGGATCGACGCCGCGCTCGTTCGCCAGACGGCGCGCCTTGGGGGAAATCTTCACCGATTGGGTGGTCGACGGGCTCTCCGATGGCGCCGCCCCCTCGGGTGGATCCGCTGACGCCGCCGCAAGCGTGGTAGATTTTCTTCCCGAGGTGGCGGCAACCTCATCCGCGGGGACCGTCTCACCGGGACGGACGATCCAGGCGATGGTTGCGCCCACCGGGACCTCGGCTCCTGCCTGCACTTTGACGCCGGCCAGGATGCCGGCGCCGGGCGACTCGATCTCCATTACTGCCTTGTCGGTTTCGACCTCGAGCAAGGGCTCGCCTTTCGCCACCGGCTCGCCCTCTCTTTTCAGCCAGGAAATGAGCTTGCCCGTTTCCTGGGCCATTTCAAGCGCGGGCATAACGACACTGATCGCCATAGTGTTTGGGTTCGCCGGTGGTGCAGCAACGCTTTGGGCCGGGACGAGCCTTCCGGAGTCGCCGATTGCCCGGAAACCGTCCGCCCTCCGGGCCCGGTAGGCTGTCCCTGGCCTTGGACGCTGCACGTTCTCCCGACGAATCTTCTCTAGTCGCCTACGCCTACCCGTTCCTGCTTAGAACTTTGCTCGATCATCTCGCGCACGCGTGGGCTCGGACTCGATTCGGTCTCCCGGATGGCGGGAAGCGGCCCGTCCACGGTGAAGTAGTGCCGGCCTGCGACCAGAAGTTCCTCGGCCGGAAAACGCGTGATGACTTCGTGCCCAGTTTCAGTAACAACGATTTCTTCCTCGATGCGAGCCGCACTCCAGCCGTCGGTTGAGGGCCAGAAAGTTTCAAGCGCAAACACCATGCCGGGTTTGATTGCGCAGGGATGCTCCAGGGAAACGAGCCGGCTGATGACCGGCTTCTCCCAGATGGCCAGGCCGATTCCGTGGCCATACTGCAGTGCGAAGGCGGCCTCTTCGCTCGAGAATCCGAACTCTTGCGCTCTCGGCCACACGGCAGCAATCTCGGCCGTGGTGCGGCCGGGGCGAACCAGTTCGATTGCCGCATCGAGGTATTCCCGGCACCGCTTGTAGGCATCGTTCATGGCGTGCGAGGCGTAGCCCACGGTGAAGCACCGGTAGTAGCACGTGCGGTAGCCCATGTAGGAGTGAAGGATGTCGTAGTACACGGGATCTCCCGGTCGCAGCACGCGGTCCGAGAAAACGTGCGGATGCGGATTGCAGCGCTCGCCCGAGATGGCGTTCACGGCTTCTACATATTCCGAACCGAGATCGTAGAGCACCTTGCTGACCAGTCCGACCGCCTGGTTCTCGCTCAGGCCCGGCTTCATGGCGCGATAGAGTTCGTCATAGGCGGCGTCGACCATCATGGCCGAGGTGTTCAGCAGCGCGATCTCGTCTCGCGTTTTTATGAGCCGCGCTTCCGACATGAGGGCCTGTCCGTCGACGACTCGGATGCCTTCTTTCTGCAAGGCAAACAGCACGGGCAATTCGATGATGTCGATGCCTACCGGTTCCTTGTGGAGGCCGCGCATTTCGAGTTCGATGCGAATTTTCTTGGCCACATCCTCGGCGCGGCCCATTTCCGGGGTCATGGCCCCCCGGAGCATGGAGATTCCCGCCCGCGACCGTTCGCCCAGCCACGGACAATGCAACTGGTGGTGCTTCGCCGCCGACCCGAAGTCCCACAGGATCGGCTCGTCGTTTTGCGGCAGGAGCGTGAAGCGGTTCGCCTTGTCCTGTGCCCAGGTGCCGATGTGGGTCGCGGTCAGGTAGCGGACATTGTTCATGTCGAAGCACAACAACGAACCCATCTCCGACTTGTGGAGAAGATCTTTCGCGCGCGCCAAGCGTTCGCGGCGCAGACGATCGAAGTCAACCCGGTTTTCCCAATCGACTGCCATCGTTCCGTAGGTTGGTAGAGCCATAAGATTCTCCTTGGACCGCTTGCCGATGGAGCGTGTCGTCAGGACCGGCCGCAGAGCGCGCGGGCGGCCTCGAATACGGTGTGCTCGGTCGGCACGGTTACGTCTTCGAGCGGCGGCGAAAACGGAATGGGAACCTGCATCGCGCCCATGCGCTTGACCGGAGCATCCAGATCGTAAAACGCGCCGCTCGCAATCACCGAGGCGAGTTCAGCGGTGACGCCATAGCGTTCGTAGCCCTCGTCGAGAATAATCGCTCGCGAGGTTTTCTTGGCCGAGTCGACGATCGTCTTTTCGTCGAGCGGCCACAAGGTGCGTGGGTCGACGACTTCGGCGCTGATGCCGATTTCCTCGAGCATGGTCGCCGCCCCCAGCGCCACCTGCACCATGCTGCTGGTGGCGACCAGGGTGATGTCCTCGCCCACCCGTTTGATATCTGCCACCCCTAAGGGCACGAGGTATTCGGCCTCGGGCACCGCGCCCTTGAGCTTGTACATCATTTTGTCTTCGAAAAAGACCACCGGATTTTCGTCGCGAATCGCCGCCTTCAGCAGTCCTTTGGCGTCGTAGGGTGTCGAGGGCAAGATCACTTTCAACCCGGGAACATGGCAATACCAGGCGTGCAGCGACTGCGAATGTTGCGCGGCCGAGCGGCGCGTCGCACCCATGGTGGTGCGCATCACCATCGGCACCCGCCACGCTCCGCCCGACATGTAATGGACTTTCGCCGCCTGGTTGACCATCTGATCCATGGTCAAGGTGATGAAGTCACCGAACATGATGTCGACGACCGGACGCATTCCGGCCATGGCCGCGCCCACCGCCAGGCCGGTAAAACCGGCTTCGGAAATCGGCGTGTCCACCACGCGCTCCCGGCCAAACTCATCCAGCAATCCGGAAAGCACCTTGAAGGGAGTCCCGGCCTCGGCCACATCCTCGCCCAGAATGCAGACCGTCGGATCGCGGCGCATCTCTTCGGCCAGAGCCTCGCGGATCGCCTGCGCGAGTGTCAGTTCCCGACCGACGGCCTCAGGCATACACGTCCTCACTGACTTCGCCAACCGTCGGGTAAGGCGCCGCCACCGCGAAGTCAACCGCCTTTTTCATCTGCGTTTCGATCTCGTTCTTGATGGCGTCGAGGGCTGCCTGATCGCTGAATTTCTGTTCAATCAGTGTCTTGGCGAAATTAACAATCGGGTCGCGTTCCGTTTTCCAGACCTGCTCCTCCTGTTTCGAACGGTAGTATTCGCGATTGATGTCCCCTACGTGATGGCCGTGGTAGCGATAGGTATTACAGAGCAGAAATCCGGGGCCGTCGCCGCGACGCGCCCGCTCGACCAGCAACTGGGCGAATCCGTTTACGGCGCGCACACTTTGTCCATCCACGGTGGCCGTTTCGATATCGAAAGCCGACGCTCGCCCGAGGATTTCTCCGGCCGTGGTTTCCGAATAATGCGTGTATTCGTTATAAAGATTGTTCTCGCAGACGTAGACGACTGGCAACTTGAACAACTGGGCCAGGTTCATGACCTCGTAAAGCAGGCCCTGCCCGAGGGCGCCTTCCCCGAAGAAGCAGACGCAAACCCGGCCGTTGCCGAGACGCTGTGCGGCGAACGCCGCTCCGGTCGCGATGCCCGCGCTGCCGCCGACGATCGCGTTCGCGCCCAGATTGCCGGTGGCCGGGTCGGCAATGTGCATGGAACCGCCTTTACCCTTGCAATAGCCCGCCTTCTTGCCCAGCAGTTCGGCAAACATGCGGTCAGGGGAGGCGCCCTTGGCCAGACAATGCCCGTGGCCGCGATGCGTGCTGGTGATGTAATCGGTTTCGCGAAGCGCTTCGCACACGCCTACGGCGACCGCTTCCTCCCCGATGTAGAGATGCGCCAGCCCGGGCATGAGAGCCCGCGTATAAAGATCATTGACCTGCGTTTCGAATTCGCGGATGGCCACCATTTGCCGGTACATCCGCAACCACAGAGCGATGTCTTCCGAAGCCTGTCTCGGCTGTGTGGCCGTGGTCATTTTTCGACTCCCGCCATGCGTGCCAGCACGTCGAACACGACGGCAAAATCCAGTTTTTCCCAGCCCATGGCGCGCGCCGAGGTGAGGAACTCGTTCGTCACGGCGGTGGTGGGAACGGGAACATTCAGCTTGCGGCCCAGGTCCATGGCCAGCAGCATGTCCTTCTGCATCATGTTGCAGTCAAACCACGCCTCGGCCGGCGGCTCGAGAACGAACGGACCGCGATAGACAATCATGGGCGAGGCGATCGCGCTGTGAATCATCACGTCGACGGCGACTTCGCGCGCAATCCCGCTCTTTTCCGCCAGCAGCACACCTTCGGAAAAGGCCAGCATCTGCACCGCCAATTGCAGATTGACGGCAATCTTCATCGACAGCGCCACACCGTTGTCTCCGACGTAGGTCACCTTCGGACCCACATCGAGAAGCAGCGGCTTCAGGCGCTCAAAGGTCTCTTTTCTGCCGCCGACCATCACCGAAAGTTTGCCTTGTTGCAAGGTGATCACACTGCCCGAGACCGGAGCATCGATCATGTCCGCGCCCTTCTCCCTGACTTTCGCTGCCAGGGCACGACTGACCTCGGGGCTCACGGTGCTCATGTCGATGTGAAACTTGCCGGAAGCGATCCCCGCCAGCAATCCGAGCGGGCCGTCGGTTACGGAGGCGAGCGCGTGGGCGTTGGTGACCATGCTGAAGGTTACTTCCGAGGATTCCGCCACCGCCTTCGGGGAATCGGCGAACTGCATGCCCTTGTCGATCAGCCATTGCGCCTTGGATCGCGTCCGGTTGTATCCGGTGACGGTGTGCCCTTTTTCGAGCAGGCGGGCCACCATGTTACCCCCCATCACGCCGAGACCGATGAAACCAAGTTTGGCCATAGAAATTGATTCCCTTCGCAATCGGCGCTTATGAATTCAACTTGGGGTGACGCCGGGAGTGCGACCCGCGTTTTGTCGAGGCCGTCGAATCCGCCAGCACCTGTTGAAGATGTGCGCGCATGGTCTCGCGCGCCGAGTCCGGATCGCGCTCCTCGATGGCCGCCAGAATTCGCTTGTGGTGGAACTGACCGCGCTCGGGTCCTCCATGGACATCGAAAATACGGCTGCGCTGCTCGCGCAAAAGGCCGACGATCGAGTCGAGCAGCGACAGAATCAGAGGATTGCCGGCGGCTTCAGCCAGCGCCAAATGGAAATCGAGATCCGCTTCCACGTAGGCATCGGGGTCTTCGAGGCTGCGATCCATCACCGCCACCGCCTCGCGCATGGTGGCAAGGAGTTGCTCCTCAATGCGCGACGCAGCCAGGCCGGCAATCTCCGGTTCGAGCACGAGCCGCAATTCGGCCAGATTCGCGGACCCTTCCTGCTGATTGATGCGGATCATAAGGTCGAGCGATTGCCGGATCGCCTGCGAGGTGCCGTTGGTCACGAAGGTGCCGCGCCCGGAATAGGCTTCGACCAGTCCTTTCTCGCGAAGCGTTTTCACCGCCTCGCGCACGGCGGTGCGGCTGACTCCGAAGCGCTGCGCCAGATCGCGCTCGGCGGGCAACTGGTCTCCGGGCTTCAACTGGCCTTTCAGGATGGAATCCTCCACTTGCTGCACGATCTGCTCGTACAGGCGGGAGGTTCGTACCGTCCGGTACACCGGCGCGGTCGCTATGGAATCAGCAACTCCATTTGGCATAAAGGCCCTCCGTCAGGGCTCCCCGATTGTCCGCAGTATAGCGGTCATACCACTATACCGCAACCGCCAATCCGCTCCCCGGTTCCGCTACTCCATCCACACCGTCTTGATATTCATAAATTCGCGAATGCCATTCGCCGCCAGTTCGCGACCATGGCCGGAATACTTGACGCCCCCGAAGGGCAGGCGGGGATCGGAGGCCACCATTTTATTGAGGAAAACCATGCCCGCTTCCAGTTCATTGATAAAGCGTTCGGCTTCGCCGGCGTTCCTGGTCCAGGCGCTCGCCCCCAGGCCGAAGCGGCTGTCGTTGGCAATCTGGATCGCCTCATCCACATCCTTCACCCGGAACAGCGACGCCACCGGGCCAAAGAACTCTTCCTTATAGGCCGGTGAGTCCTTTGGAATATCGGTGAGCACGGTGGGCGCATAAAAATTTCCGGGAAGCGGTAGGGGATGGCCACCGGTGAGGACCCGCGCCCCGGCAGCCACCGTTTTCTGAACGTCGGCGTCGAGCGAACTCACCGCGTCGGCACTGGCTAATGGTCCGAGCTGCGTGCGCTCGTCAAAGGGATCGCCCACGCGCAACTCCTGCATACGCTTTACGAACTTGCGCTCGAATTCGTCGGCTATTTTTTCCGCCACGATGAAGCGCTTGGCCGCGATGCAGGACTGACCGTTGTTTTGGATTCGCGCATCCACCGCGGTCGCCACCGCCGCTTCCACGTCGGCGCTCGGCATCACGATGAACGGATCGCTGCCACCCAGTTCCAGCACGACTTTTTTGACGCGTTTGGCGGCCGAGATTCCAACCTGAATGCCCGCCTGCTCGCTGCCCGTCAAAGTCGCAGCCACGACCCGCCGGTCATTGAGGATGCCATCGACGGGCCCGGAACCGATCAGCAAAGTCTGGAACACACCCTCGGCAAAGCCGGCGCGGCGAACAATGTCTTCAATCTTCAGCGCACACTGGGGAACGTTCGAAGCATGCTTCAGCAGGCCCACGTTGCCCGCCATCAGCGCGGGCGCAACGAAGCGGAACACCTGCCAGAAGGGGAAATTCCACGGCATGATGGCCAGGATCGGACCAATCGGAAGATAACGAATGAAGGTGCGCTTGCCCGAGATCGCGACCTCTTCGTCGCCCAGAAACTTTTCGGCATTTTCCGCGTAGTAGCGGCATCCGCTGGCACACTTCAAGGCCTCGGCCAGCGCCGCCTTCAAGGGCTTGCCCATTTCGAGGGTCATCAGGCGAGCGCATTCGTCTTTCTCTGCTTCCAGAATTTCGGCCGCCCGCATCATCTTGCTCGCGCGATCGGCAAACGTGGTTCGGCGATGGAGGCGGAAGGCCGAGGAGGCCAACTGCAGCTTCCCCTCGATTTCAGTGGCGCTCAGCGGCTCGAAGGTTTTGACGACTTCGCCCGTGGCCGGGTTGACGGTGGCGATGGCCATGCCTGAATGATTCCTTCTGCTTTTGATTTCCGACCCTTCGCGCTGCGTCCGGCAGAGCCGGGAGTCGGCAGCTGTCTTGTGGTCGAACCACGATACTACTTGACTGGTAGGCCACGTCAAGGCTATACCTTCAACTCGTCGGTTTTGTTGTTTTCAGATTCAACACCGGTCGCGGCAGCTTTGCGACCGACAATTCTTCCATCCTCTAGGTAGAGGATTCGGAGGTCGTGAATGCGTACCCCGTTGCATGGCATTCGGCTGCTCGGCATAGCCTGCCTCCTGTTTTCCGCTGCTATCCCCGTGTTTGCCCAAACCACCACCGGACGCATCCTGGGGACCATCAGCGATCAATCCGGCGCCGCCGTAGCCGGAGCCGCAGTCGTCATCACCGATATTCAGCGGGGCAGCGTTCGGGCCGTTGCCACCAATGCATCCGGAGATTATGCCGCGCCCGAGCTGCAACCGGGAGCTTACAAAGTTCGTGCCGAAGCCAAGGGTTTCAAGACCGTCGAGCGCGTCAACATCGTTCTGGAAGTTGCCGAGGACGCGCGGGTCGACATCACCCTTCCCCCCGGGCAGGTATCGGAGACGGTGGTGGTTACCGACGAAGTGGCGCTGATCAACACCACTTCCGCCACGCTCGGTGGCACGCTCAGCAATGCGGAGATTAACGATCTGCCTTTGAATGGCCGCAACTACGAAAACCTGCTGCAGCTTCGTCCCGGCGTGGAGCGTTATCCGGGTGGCGGTTTTTCGACGACGAGCAGCAACGGGCTAAGGGCCGAAGACAACGCCTACTTTATTGAGGGCCTGTTTAACAGTGAACCCTACTCCGGCCAAGCCATCATCAACGGCGCCGGCATCGCCGGCGACTCGGCCACCATTTTGCCGATTGACTCGATTCAGGAGTTCAACATTCAGCAGAATCCGCCGGCCGAATATGGCTGGAAGCCGGGATCGGTGGTCAACGTCGGCCTCAAGTCCGGAACCAACAGCGTGCACGGAACCGCCTTTGCTTTCGGTCGTGATGGCGACGTCTTCGACGCCCGGAACTTCTTCAACACCGTTCCCAACACCAAGCTGCCCCGCACCCTCGAGCAATACGGCGGGAGCGTAGGCGGACCGATCATCAAAAACAAAGCTTTCTTCTTTGGCGCCTACGAGGGCCAGATGTATGACGTAGGCAATTCCTTCGGAGGAATCACCAGCCCTTTCATGATCGCCTCGCCGACCAGCGCCGGCAACTGCCTTTCCCCCTCGGTCATGGGAGATTGCGCCGGCAGCATTGTCGATGCCATTCACGACCTCCAGGCGCAGGGCGTAACCATCAGTCCCGCCAGCCTGCAGGTTGCGGGCTGCACGGTCACCGGTTCCGGGATCACTTCGACCATTGCCTGCAATGGCAAAGGCTTTCCCACGAACAACAATCCGACCATCAACATTGCCAACGGATTCAACAACGATGTGGGCGTAAAGAACTTCGTCGGCAAGGGTGATTTCAAGATCAACGAACACCAAAACCTCAGCGCCATGTATTTTTTTGGAAACAATTCGGGAACGGTGGAAGACTTCCCGGAGTTGCAGCCGCAGTGGCTTTCGAGCATCCATACGCGGGCGCAGGTAGCGGGCGGCAGCTGGATCTGGGCCCCCAACGTTCGCTGGATCAATGAGACGCGGTTTGGCTACAGCCGTCTGTATCAGCCAACCTTGCCCGGCGACCTGAACACACCAGCCACGGGATATGGTCTGGACACAGGCGTCAGCGGGCCCTTTACCGGAGGCTTGCCCCGCATCGGGTTTGGCGGTTACTTCTTCCCCGGACTCGGCGGTTTCAAATGGCCCAAGTTCCAAGGGCCGGACGATGTCATTCAGGTGAACAACCACATTTCCTATACCAGCGGACAGCATACGCTCAAGTTCGGCGGGGAGTTCCATCGCAATAATGTCACCAACGCCGCCTACGGCAATTCTCGCGGCAGCATTACCTTCCTCGGGGCCAACACCCCCGATCCCAGCAATCCGGCGAACTTCCTGAATACCACCCAACTGGAAGACTTCTTTTCCGGCGCGCCCTTCAAGGCCTCGGTGGAAGTGGGAAATCCGACGCTGAAGCTGCACAACTGGGCCTATGCATTGTTTTTCCAGGACGACTGGCGGGCCTCGCGGAACGTAACCGTCAACCTTGGCCTGCGCTACGAATTCAGCTCGGTTCCGGGAGAAGATCAGAACCACCTGGGCAACTTCGATCCGACGCTCGGATTGGTGCAGGTCAACACCGGCAGCAATTCGATTCCCAGTCTCTACAATCCCGATCACAAAAACTTCAGTCCGCATTTTGGCGTGGCGTGGGATACGCTCGGCAACGGCAAGACGGTGCTGCGCGGCGGCTTGGGACTCACCTACGAGACGGTGAACTGGCAATCGTTTATTGCCTTCAATAACGCCTTTGGACCGGGCAGCGTTCCGACCGGGGGCATTATTGATGCCGCCGGCGACACCGCCGGCGGCAACATCACGACCGGAAACATTACGGTGTTCCCGAACTTCCCCTGGGATAACGGTCCAATCTACGGCAACACGACCAGCATCAACTGCTTCAATAGTCCCTGCCCGATCATGAGCGTGGACCGCAACCTGACCACTCCCTATGTGTGGAACTGGACGTTCAGCATGCAACACGCATTTACCCCCAACCTTACGCTCGAAATGGCCTATGTCGGCAATCACGGCGGGAACCTGATCGGCATTCGCGACATCAATCAGCCGCCGGTCGGATCGGGCTGGCCGGCTGCCAACATCGCTACCTGCAACGCCAATCTCATCCCCAATTCGGTTGCCGGTCAGCCGCCCGTGTACGACATCAACAACACGCTCAACAACGGTGCCCCCTGCCAGGTCGACGGCGGCGCCGAACAGGCAGCCGAACCATTCGCCGGGAAGTTTCCCTACCTGAGCAATATCTTCCAGATGGCGAATGTCTACCGCTCGAATTACAACGGCCTGCAAGTGACCTTGAACTCCAGAAATTTCCATGGTCTAAGCATGGTGGCCGGTTATACCTGGTCGCACGCGCTCGACGACGTGGGCGCGAACTGGGATTTCGGTTACGGATCCGGACTGCCGCAGAACGCCCACAACCCGGGCGCCGAATACGCAAACAGCGATTTCGATGTCCGTCAGCGCCTCACCCTCTCTCTGACCTATGCCATTCCTGGCAGGAAAGGTTATGGTCAGGCGCTTGAGGGCTGGGAACTGAATTCGATCATCACCCTGCAGACTCCGCAATACTGGGGGGCGATGGATGAAGGAACCGATGCCGCCGGTATCGGTCCTCTGCCGGTCAGTCCGCCCGCAAATAGTCCCATCCGATGGAATTTCTATGGAAATCCCGGCGACTTCAAGTCGACGTCCTCGGGCATCCCCTTCTTTGCCGGCAGCAATGAGCCTTCGAGTCCGACCAGCAACGCTGCCTGCAATGCCAAGGCTCTTGCTCTCGATGGCGGAAGCCCGGGTGCAGCCACTGAATCGTTGGCTTTCCACGGCTGCTATGCGCAAGGCAGTTCCATCATGATTCCTCCGCCGCTTGGCACCTTCGGCACCATGGGCCGCAACATCTTCCCCGATTCCGGTTTCCGCAACGTGGATTTCTCGGTGGCCAAGAACTGGCATTTCAGCGAACGTTTCCACGCTCAATTCCGGGCCGAGTTCTTCAACATTTTCAACCATCCGAATCTCGCCAATCCCTACGGCGGACAGAATGGGTTCGGTCTCAACGATCCTTCCGCCGGCAGCTTCGGTTGCGGTTGTGCTACCCCGGACGTGGCCGCCGCCAACCCGGTCGTCGGCTCGGGCGGCAGTCGCGCCGTTCAACTGGGTCTGAAACTGATTTTTTAGCGAGCCGCCCTTCCCCGCGGCGGGGCCGTGCATCAAGCGGCCCCATCTTTCTTTAGAGTGGAAAGGAATTTATCCCGTGGCAGATCTGACCCGTACTGGTCTTCCCTTTCGTCGACCGAACCTTTGCTCGCTCCTGGGCCTCGCGCTCCTGTTCGCGCTCAGCCATCCCGGCTTCGCCGAGCAGCGCGCCGAGCGGACAATCGATGAGATCAAGATCGAAGCCGTCCGTCGCGCCGAAGTCGGACAGTATCCGCTGATCGGGCTCAATCCGGACGACGTGCGGGAAGCGTTCCAGTCGGTCCACACCCGTGACCCGGACGAGTGGGCGGCGGCTTTCATGGGCGTGGCCGACCGCTACATGAGCGAAGGCCAATCGCTCGAGAAAACTGACCCGACCAAGGCGAACGCCGACTACATTCGCGCCTGGCGGTTGTACTCCTTCGGACGTTGGCCCATCCCGGCCTCGGCCGGCAAGCAGCGCTCGTATGAGAAGGCGATTGCGGCATTCCTGGCGCACGCCCGCTTTTGGGATCCGCCGCTTGAGATCGTGAGAATTCCCTTCGAGGGCAAGGAAATCATCGGCTACCTGCGCTTGCCGAAGAACGCGAATGGTCAGCTGCCGCTTGTCCTCGCCGTCAACGGACTGGACAGCCGCAAAGAAGATCTCGCCGAGAGCTTCGGCGCGATCCTGCCGTTTGGCGTCGGCTACCTGGCCGTCGATGGACCGGGTACCGGGCAGAATCCGATCAAGGTCAGTGTCCATGCCGAACGCATGCTCTCTCGCGTACTCGACTACATCGCCACTCGTCCGGAAATCGACAAGAACCGAGTTGCCATGCATGGCGTAAGCTGGGGCGCCTATTGGGCGACAAAGATGGCCATTGTCGAGCGCGCCCGTTTGAAGGGAGCAAGCGCCCAGTCTCCGCCGACCGATCGCTTCTTTCAGAAGGAATTCCTGCTTCATGATCTGATCGGCAACCGGGAGTATCTTTTCGACCAGGTTCCGGCGCTGATGGCGATCTTCGACCATGTAACCACGGTGGAAGAAATGGCGGAAGTGTTGCCGCAGATGTCGCTGGTGACCCAGGGACTGCTGGGCAAGCCGATGGCGCCAATGCTTGTCCTCGCCGGGGTCAAGGACACGCAAGTGCCGATCGACGACATCTATCTGCTGCTCAACCAGGGGGACGTACCCAAAACGGCATGGGTGAATCCGCAGGGCGGACACCTCGGCCGCCAGGTTGGAGTATGGCCCGATCCTCGCATCTTCAAGGAAGTCATCATTCCGTGGTTGGTGCGCACGCTGGCGCCAGATGCGGCCCGACCGGACCACTAGAGCCGGGTTTAGCCGACGAACTGATCTCCTCTGCCGAGATCACCCACTTGCTGCCGAGGACGAGTACAGACCAACCAGCGATCCGTAGGGACGGGCAACTCACCATGGCAAGCGTTTCATCCCCACAGGCCAGTTCGATCGATGTCTCTCCTCGATCCGGCAAGAAGCCCTTCTACCGCCACCTCTGGATACAGGTTCTGGTGTGCATAGCCCTGGCGATCGCGTTCGGCTGCCTGGACCCGGTGCGCGCCATGGCCATGAAGCCGCTGGGCGACGCATTCATCCGCGCCATTTCGATGATCATCACCCTGATCATCTTCTGCACCGTGGTTAGCGGCATCGCCGGGATGGAAAACTTGAAAAAGGTCGGGCGGGTTGGCGGTGTGGCGCTCCTCTATTTCGAAATCGTTTCCACCCTGGCCCTGCTGATCGGCATGCTGGTGGGAAACCTGGTGCACCCCGGCAGCGGGTTCAACGTCAACGTCGCCCACCTCGATGCCCGGGCTGTCGCCGACTACGCCGGTCAGGCAAAAGCGCAAACCGTCTCCGACTTTCTGCTGCACATCATCCCCACCACCGTGGTGGACGCTTTCGCCAAGGGCGATATTCTCGAGGTCGTCTTCGTGGCTTTGCTTTTCGGCTTTGCGCTCTCGGCCGCAGGGCCCAGGGCCAAGCCGCTGGTTGAAATCATCGAGTCGCTCACCCATGTCGTATTCCGAGTGGTCAACATTCTGATGAAGTTTGCGCCGGTTGGGGCTTTCGGCGCCATGGCCTACACGGTCGGCAAGTTCGGCCTGGCATCGCTCGGTCCGCTTGCCAAATTGATCGGAACCTTCTGGCTTACCTCGGTGCTGTTTGTCGTCGTCGTGCTCGGCGCCATCGCGCGAGCCGCTGGCTTCAACATCTTCCGCTTCCTCGCCTACATCAAGGAGGAGATTCTGCTGGTTCTGGCGGTAAGTTCGTCCGAAATCGCCATTCCGACTCTGATGGCCAAACTCGAGAGACTCGGTTGTTCGAAGTCTCTGGTCGGGCTGGTGCTGCCAACCGGCTTCACCTTCAACACCGACGGCACCAGTTTGTATATGACCATGGCCGCTCTTTTCGTGGCCCAGGCAACCAACACGCAGCTGACACTCGCCCAGCAGCTCACCATTGTTGCCGTAGCAGTGCTTACCTCCAAGGGTGCCAGTGGCGTGCAAGGCGCGTCCTTCGTCGCGCTCGTCGCTACCCTTTCCGTGATCCCAACCATTCCCGTGGCGGGCATGGCCCTAATTCTCGGAATTGACCGCTTCCTCAGCATGTTTCGGGCTCTGGTCAACACCATCGGCAACGGGGTGGCGACGCTGGTCCTGGCGCGCTGGGAGGGAGAGTTGGAGGGCGAACATCTGCGTCAAGGTTTAGCCAATGCAGGATGATATTCGGCTCAAACCCAGCCACCGACGAGCCCTCTCGCTGCACTTCCGAGTTTTCCCGATCCCTTCGCTCGCTCGGCCTGCGGTAGAATGGAGGCAATCGTTCCCTTCGTCCCCGAAATCCGATCCCAAAACCCGAGGTCTATCATGAGACGAGTTTTTCGCGCCCGCGTCGGTGTCCTGTCGGTTGCCATCCTTGTTTTCTCGCTCCTGGCCGTGCTCGCCCTGCGGCGTGACATGTTGGTCGGAGCGGCGCCCGCCTTTAAGGGCGTTCTTACCTACCACAATGACAACCTGCGAAGCGGAAGGAATTCGATCGAGACCTCTCTCACCCTAAAAAACGTGAACTCTGCTGAGTTTGGAAAATTGTTTGTCATCCCCGCCGACGGACTGGTGGATGCACAGCCCCTCTATGCCCCCAATCTCGCCATCCCGGGAGCGGGCACGCACAACGCGTTGTTCGTGGCCACGGAAAATGACACCGTGTACGGCTTTGATGCAGACAACGGAGCCCTGCTTTGGCAGGTCACCATGCTCGCCTCCGGCGAGACCCCTTCGGACGATCGCGGCTGCTCCCAGGTTACGCCCCAGATCGGTGTTACCTCGACTCCGGTGATTGATCTTGCCGCCGGGCCGCATGGCACCATCTACGTCGTCGCCATGAGCAAGGATGCAAGTTCCAACTATCATCAGCGATTGCATGCGCTCGATATAACGAGCGGTGCGGAACAGTTCTCGGGCCCGGTCGAAGTTGCCGCCCAATATCCGGGAACCGGTGACAACAGTCAGGGTGGAAATGTCATTTTTGATCCCCAGCAATATAAAGAGCGAGCCGGACTCCTGCTCGTCGATCACGTGATCTACACATCGTGGGCTTCGCATTGCGACGACCGCCCGTACACGGGGTGGATCATCAGCTACAACGAAACCACTCTCAAGCAGCAATCGGTGCTCAATGTGACCCCCAATGGCAGCGAGGGCGCCATCTGGGCGGCGGGAGCGGGACCAGCGGCCGACACAGCCGGGAATATCTACTTTCTCGACGCCAACGGAACCTTCGACACCACCCTGAACGGCAAGGGGTTTCCCTCGAACGGCGATTATGGGAACGCCATCATGAAGCTCACGACCAAGAAGGGAGAGCTGGCGGTGGCGGACTACTTCAATATGTACAACACGGTGAGCGAATCCGATGCCGACCAGGACCTGGGCTCGGGCGGCGCCATGGTGGTCCCGAATTTCAAGGATGCAAACGGTGTCTTGCATGAGCTGGTTGTCGGTGCCGGCAAGGACGCGAATATTTATCTGGCGAATCGGACGAACATGGGAAAGTTCAACTCCAGCAACAACAATCAGATTTACCAGGAGCTCAGTGGCGCGCTCGGCGGGCAGGTGTTTTCCGCGCCCGCGTTTGCCGACAACGCAATCTACTATGGGGCAGTCGGCGATTCGATCCGGGAGTTCTCGTTCAACGCGAGCGGGATGCTGAATTCCACCCCGGCATCGCTGACGAAGAAAATCTTCTCCTACCCCGGGGCTACGCCCAGCATCTCGGGAAATGCGGCTAGCGATCTGATTCTCTGGGCCACGGAAAATACGTCGCCCGCGGTATTGCACGCCTACAACGCCAAGAATCTTGCCGTCGAGTTGTATGACTCAAACCAGGCACCGAACGGCCGCGATCAGTTTGGCGATGGCAACAAGTTTATTACGCCGACCATCGCGAATGGGAAGGTGTATGTCGGAACGACCACGGGAGTGGGTGTTTTGGGGCTCCTACCCTAGCTCAGCCCGTCTTGAGGAACTGGCCACGTTGCAGTTCGTCGAATGCCTCACGCAACTGCTCTTGCGTATTCATCACGATCGGTCCGTACCAGGCCACCGGCTCTTCCAAAGGCTGGCCGGAGACGAAAAGAAACCGGACGCCTTCCTCTCCCGCTTGCACCGTCACCTCGTCGCCGCGATCAAACAGCACGAGCGAGCGGTTGTCGGCTTCGGCCGGCGGGTGGACGTCGGCCCACTCGACCGCTTCGGTCGGCACCGCCAGCGGGCCCGAAGCATTCGAGAACTTCCCCGATCCGGCAAAAACGTAGGCAAATGCGTGGCGCGTGGTTTCGACCGGAAGTGTCTTCCTGCGGCCTGGAGCTACCGATACGTCGATATAGATCGGGTCCGCCGCAATGCCATCGACCGGACCCGCCTTGCCCCAGAAACTTCCGCAGACGATGCGCACGTCGGTGCCGTCGTCGTCTTTCACTTCGGGTATATCGAGCGACTTCACTTCCTGATAGCGCGGTCGAGTCATCTTGAGCGACGCCGGGAGATTCGCCCACAGCTGAAAGCCGTGCATTTGGCCCACCGCGTTGCCTTTCGGCATTTCCTGATGGATGATCCCGCTGCCTGCCGTCATCCATTGCACATCGCCGGCAGCGATGGCGCCGTGATTGCCCATGCTGTCACCGTGCTCGACGGTGCCCGCCAGCACGTAGGTGACGGTCTCGATTCCGCGATGGGGATGCCACGGGAAACCGGCAAGATAATCTTCCGGGACGTCATTGCGAAAATCGTCGAGCAAGAGGAAGGGATCGAACTCCGAGGTATTTCCGAAGCCGAAAGCCCGCCGCAGACGAACTCCGGCGCCTTCGGTTGTCGGTTTCGATTTGATGAGTCGCTTGATCGGTCGTATGGACACGAGTCGCCTCCCGCCTAGAAAACCTTCCGTCCGGCACTGGTCCGCTCCCGGCCTGACCGGGAAACGCAAGCCCGCAGCGGGACAACGTTGTTGCCGTTTTAGATGGCCTGGCAGGTTCGAAAGTCGCCAACTATGTTCGGCGTTCGCCGCCCGACGTGCGCCCCCATGGGCGCCCTCGAATCAGCACACCGGAACCACCGGCCCTGCCGATTCCAACCGGCGCTTCGTGTGTAGAATCAGGGAAATCAGGTATTGATCCTTTCGGAGGCTGGAATGAAACTGTTGCTGGCTGTTGTTTGCTCCTTGTTCGCGATGGCATCGCTTACCCACTCCGCAACCACTCCGCAGAAGTTTTCGACCTCGGCCGGGGAGGTCAGCATCACGCCTCTCTATCACGCCAGCACCTTGATTGAAGCTGGTGGCAAAATTATCTACCTCGACCCCGCCAAACCCGCCAGGCTGGAGGGATTGCCCAAAGCCGACCTGATTCTGATCACCGACATTCACCCTGACCACATGGATCCGGCGTCGATCGGCGAGATCAGCAAGGCGGGAACCGAAATTCTGGCAGCGCCCGCCGTGACCGAAACGGTCACGACCGCCAAGCCCATTGCCAATGGGGAAACGAAAAAGTGGGAAGCCTGGACGATTGCGGCAATTCCGGCCTATAACCTGACGCGCGGCCCGGCCCCGGGCAAGCTGTTTCACGACCGGGGGCGGGGCAACGGATACGTCCTTACCTACGGCGCGATGCGCTTCTACTTTTCCGGCGACACCGAAGGCGTTCCGGAAATGCGCGCGCTCAAGAACATCGACGTGGCCTTCATCTGCATGAATCTGCCCTACACCATGCCTCCCGAAGAGGCCGCCGACGCGGTGAAGGCGTTTCACCCCAAGATCGTGATTCCCTATCATTACCGCGGTTCCGATCTTGCGGTCTTCCAGAAAGGACTGGAGGGAACCGGCATCGAGGTCCGGTTGCTCGACTGGTACCCGCAGTAAGACGTCCGCGTCGGGCCCGCTTGCGGCGCCAGGCGACTGCATCAGAGCCGCACGCCCGCCGGGCGCCCCGCCAAGCTCCCGCGTTTCCCGCCGTTTTTGGCCGGCGTGTGATTTCAGTCTCATCGAGAGGTGATGCTTGTCACAGCCGCGAGCCCGCAGCTACCGCAGAATGTGCTGTCAGTTAAGCGACGCACACTCATGTTCAAAATCCTGTACGCGGAATTCCTGGCGCCGGGCATCAAGCGGTTCGTCATTGAGGCGCCACGCATTGCACATAAGTACCAACCGGGACAGTTCGTGATCCTGCGGCTCCACGAGCAGGGCGAACGCATCCCGCTCACCATTGAACAGGCCGACCCCGACTGTGGCACGATTCGCCTGGTGGTGCAGTCGATCGGCAAAACCACCAACCTGCTCAACTCTCTGAATGCCGGCGATTCCATTCTCAATGTGGTCGGACCGCTCGGCAAACCGTCGGAGATCGAGAACTTCGGCACCGTGGTGGTGATGGGCGGCGGCGTGGGTACGGCGATGGCGTATCCGACGGCGGTGGCGCTGAAGCAGGCCGGCAATCGCGTGATTTCAATCGTCGGGGCGCGCAACAAAGAGCTCGTCATCCTGGAGCCTGAGCTGCGCGAAGTCAGCGACTCGCTCATGATCACCACCGATGACGGCAGTTACGCCGACAAGGGCTTCGTTACCGACAAACTCAAGCAGTTGATCGATAACGGCACGCGCATCGATCTGGTGCTGGCGGTCGGGCCGGTTGCGATGATGCGGGCGGTGGCGGAGATGACGCGCAAAGAGCACATCCGCACCATCGTCAGCCTGAACCCGATCATGATCGACGGCACCGGCATGTGCGGCGGCTGCCGCGTGCTGATTGATGGCAAAAGCGAGTTCGCATGCGTTGACGGTCCGGAGTTCGATGCCCACAGCATCGACTTCGCGGTGCTCGTGCAGCGCAATTCCACCTACCGGGACGCGGAACAGAAGTCGTTGCAGGAATTCCAGCATGATCCCCAGGCGCAGATCGCAGCCGTTCGTGCCGGGCAATCCGGTTGCTGCAAGGCCGAAGGAGGCACGCTGTGACCGAACCCACGAAGACTCCGTTGCTGAATGTTCTCTCCCTGAAGGAACGGATGAAAGTGCCGCGGCAGCACATGATCGAGCAGCCACCGCTTGAACGGAACAAGACCTTTACGGAAGTCAATCTCGGCTATTCCGAAGAACTGGCGCGTCGTGAAGCGGCGCGCTGTTTGGAGTGCGCCAAGCCCGCTTGTACGCATGACTGCCCGGTGGGCGTCAAGGTGAAGGACTTCGTACAGCTGATCGTTGCCGGCGATTTTTTGGCTGCGGCGGCCAAGATCCGCGAGGATAACGTGCTGCCGGCCATTACCGGCCGGGTGTGTCCGCAGGAAGATCACTGCGAAGGCGGCTGCCTGATGGGCAAGAAAGTTGAGCCACTCGGAATTGGCTATCTGGAGCGCTTTGTCGCCGACTACGAGCAGCGTCACATGGATCTCCGCGACGTGAAGCAGGCGTCCCCGAGCGGGAAAAAAGTGGCCATTGTTGGCAGCGGTCCCTCCGGCTTGACGGCGGCGGGTGATCTGATCCAGAAAGGACATAAGGTTCACGTCTTCGAGGCGCTGCACGAAATCGGCGGGGTGCTCGTCTACGGCATCCCCGAATTCCGGCTGCCGAAACAGATCATCCGTCAGCAGGTCGATTACATGCGCGCCATGGGCGTGGAATTTGAAACCGACGTCGTCGTTGGGCGCACGGTCACCATCGATGAACTGCTCGAAGAGGAAGGATACGACGCGGTGTTTATCGGTACCGGGGCCGGATTGCCGCAGTTTATGGGTATTCCGGGGGAGCATTTTAACGGCGTCTATTCCGCCAACGAATTTCTGACCCGCATCAACCTGATGCACGCCTATGAGTTCCCGAGATACGACGAGCCTATCGTGGACTTCCGGGGAAAGAATGTGGCCGTCGTCGGCGGTGGCAATACGGCGCTCGACGCCATCCGCTCGGCGCTGCGACTCGGGGCCGGAAAGGCGTTCATTCTTTACCGCCGCAGCGAGGCTGAGATGCCGGCGCGCATCGAGGAAGTCAAGCACGCCAAGCAGGAAGGCATCGAATTCCAGGTGCTCACCGCGCCGCTCGAATTTCTCGATGATGGCAAGGGTTGGCTGAAAAGCGCACGTTGCCAGAAGATGGAACTCGGCGAGCCGGATGCTTCGGGAAGGCGGCGACCGGTTCCGATTGCAGGTTCGGAGTACGAGATTCCACTCGCCGTGGCCGTGATTGCCATCGGAACCACTGCGAATCCGATCGTGCAATCCACCACGCCTGGGCTGGCGACCACCAAGAAGGGTTATATCCAGGCCGATGACGCCACGCAGAAAACATCGCGCAAAGGCGTCTTTGCAGGCGGCGACATTGTTACCGGTGGCGCGACGGTCATTCTGGCGATGGGTGCCGGGCGCCGGGCAGCCAAGTCAATTGACGAGTATTTGAGCAACCCGGAACTCTGGTAAGGGGCGATTCCTAACGCGCCTCCGGTTTCGCGCCTCCGGACTTCTAGCGCTGGTCGTAGTATCCGGTGCGCGCGCGGGCCGTCATTCCCGGCTTATCGACTGTCACCCGCAGCGCGTGATATTCGTCGGCGTGATCGGCGGGAAGGCTATCGAACGAGAGCACGTAAAAGACGCCGGCATCGGCCACACAATCTGCGATGGCGGCGGTGAGATCATTGGACGAAGTGAACACTCGCCCCCCGCTCTGCACCGACAGTACCTGCAAGCCCAGATTACCGGGGACCACCCGCGACGCAGAAGACACCCCTTTCAAAAACTGCTCATAGTACCGGCTCCTCAGAAAGTCCGTCAGGCCGAGCGGGTCCACCGTATAGAGCGTGACATCGGCTTGCCGCATTGCCGTCGAGACCGCTACGACCGATTGAAACAGCTGCTGCAACTCTTTCTGCGAAAGCTGGATATTCGGTCCCGACAGCAGCGGCCATCCCCCGCTGAGCCATATGACCAGCTTTCGGCCCGGTCGGGTTTTCTCGTTGCTCACGAGCCAGTTAATGGCGTTGAGCGACATCGAAAAACGATCTTCGGCGCCGTAAATGCCCTGCGAGCGAGTGACCGACCGCAGTCCGGTTTCGTATCGGTCGTAGAGCGCCGCCAGGGCATTTCCGTCACGGGAAGAATCGTTCTGAACATTCGTCCCCTGGTCGGAAAAGACGACGAGCGACACCGGCCATGCGAGCTTGCCGCCATTCTGGAGGAGAAACTTCCTGATCTGTTCCCGTTCTCGCGAGACGGTTTGGAAGCCGGTGTTGACGCCATCGACGACCAGAACCACCTCCACCGGAGGATCGGAAGTGGTCGGCGCGGCGGCGTCCACGGCCTGAAACGACACGATTTTCTGCGGCTGTTTATCATCCAAGATGCTGAAATCCGCCGCCTGCAGTCCGCGGACGGGCGTACCCGACTTGTCGGTCACCTGCACGTCCAGAGCAATGCGCCGGTCGAGGCCGCCCGACGCGGGAACAGCCGGGGTTCGCACCGACACGGATGGCTCGGGTGGAGGAGTCGCAGGGTTTTGCCCCGGCGCAGCCAGGCGTAGCAGAACCAGCAAAACAGGAAACAGCCGCAAGCAACCACCGGCGACGCGATGACCCATACCTTACCTCGGACCGCTTCTTAACCGACTTTCGTCGGGTGACTTTCATCGGAAAGCGGAAATCAGCACCCGACTCTCCTGGCGGGGTGGGTCGCGATGTGACACGCCTCACAAGAGGCCGTGCCCACAATCACCGCCCCGGGGACAGAGGAGGATTCTAATCGACAGTGGCGGGGTGGGCAACGCGGCCTCGAAGAAAAGCAGGAGGTTGCGGGCGGCGCTCTCCGCCTGAGAGCCCGAGAAGACGATAGCAAAACGACGAGGTACATCATGACGGCCCAGGCGCGCGGTAAAGTCACGGTCGATGCCGAAGAATGCAAAGGATGCGGGCTTTGCGTCGAATCCTGTCCGCCAAAGTGTCTCGAACTGGGGACGGACCTGAATGAATACGGGGCCCATTTCGCGCACTATACCGGGGAAAACTGCACGGGCTGTGGAATCTGCTTCTATTGCTGCCCCGAGCCGGGCGCTATAACCGTTTATCGAGTGCAGGCGAAAGCCAAGGCGGCTCCGGCGACGGCGCAGGAGGTGGAACATGCGCCAGCTCTGTAAAGGTAACGTGGCCGTGATCAAGGGTGCGATCCTCGCCGGCTGTCGCGGCTACTACGGTTATCCCATTACTCCCGCCAGCGAAATCGCCGAAGCCGCGGCTCTCTACTTCCCGCAGGTCGGCGGAACCTTTCTGCAAGCGGAGAGCGAAACCGCTGCCATTAACATGGTTTACGGAGCTGCGGCTGCCGGGGTGCGCGCCATGAGTGGATCCTCCGGCCCTGGCCTCAGCCTGATGCAGGAGGGCATGTCTTACCTCGCCGGCTCGGAGTTGCCCTGCGTCATCGTCGATGTCATGCGAGGCGGCCCCGGCCTCGGCAACATCGCACCTGAACAGAGCGACTACTTCGCCATGGTGAAGGGCGGCGGCCATGGCAACTACCGCAATCTCGTGCTCGCACCGGCGTCGGTGCAGGAGATGGCCGATCTCACCATGCTGGCCTTCGAACTGGCGGATCGATATCGCAATCCGGCGGTCATTCTGACGGACGGATTTGTCGGGCAGATGATGGAACCGCTCGACCTCGAAGACGTTGAGATACCACAGCCCGACAAGCCATGGGCCGTCAAGGGCACGCGAGAAACGCGCGCCAACCTGGTCAGTTCCATCTATCTCGAGAGTGATGAGCTTGAAAACCACCAGCGCAAGATGGAAGCCAAGTACATTCGTGCGCAAGAGGCCGAACAGCGTGCCGAACTCTGCTACACCGACGATGCCGAGGTTCTGCTGGTTGGCTATGGAATTGTGTCGCGCGTACTGCTCTCCACCGTCGAAGCGCTGCGCCGAGACGGGGTGAAAGCGGGACTGTTCCGCCCCATCACGCTCTGGCCTTATCCCTCGAAAGCGCTGCTCGAAGCGGCATCCCGTGTGCAGAAGGTTTTGGTCGTCGAATTGAGCAACGGACAGATGGTGGAAGATGTGCGCCTGACGCTGAACGGCAAAGTGCCGGTCGAATTCTACGGGCGGGTGGGAGGCAACGTACCCGCCGTCAGCGAATTGCAGGAACAAGTGTTGTCACGCATGGCCGTGGCCGTCTGAGACCAGTTCCGGTCGAGCCGGTCGCAAGAGGACAACTGGAATGGCAAACGATAGTACGATCAGCGTAAATGATCGAGAAGCCGCGCTTCAGCCAGAAATTGAGGTAAAAACCGCGTCGAATCCCGACGCCCGAGCCGAAACCGTTCGCCCGCTTGCCGACGGATACGAGCTGCTCCACTCCAAGTCGCCGCTGTTCTATGACAAGTATGAGCGCAAGAGCGAGCTCAAGGGTCAAACCCACTATTGCCCCGGTTGCGGGCACGGAGTGGTGCATAAGCTGATCGCCGAGGCGTTGCAGGAATTGGGGTTACAGGACAGGACCATCTTTGTCAGTCCGGTCGGGTGCTCGGTATTTGCCTACTACTACTTCAATGTCGGCAACGTACAGGTGGCGCATGGCCGCGCACCGGCATCGGCCACGGCCATCAAACGATCGTGCCCGGGAAAAATTGTCATCTCCTATCAGGGAGACGGGGACCTGGCGGCGATTGGCACCGCGGAGATTGTGCACGCTGCCAATCGTGGCGAAAAGATCAGCGTCTTTTTTGTGAACAACGGAATCTACGGCATGACGGGCGGACAGATGGCGCCTACCACCATGGTCGGCCAGACAAGCACGACTTCGCCCTGGGGCCGTCGGCCCTCGAACGAGGGCTACCCGCTGCACATGGCCGAATTGCTCTCCACCCTCGAAGCTCCCGTCTATGTTGAGCGGGTGGCGCTGTCGGACAACAAGAACATCATGAAAGCGCGGCGCGCGGTGCGCAAGGCGCTCGAACTGCAGCGCGACGGCGCCGGTTTCACCTTCGTCGAAATCCTCTCCCCCTGCCCGACAATCTGGGGCAAAGACCCGGTGGAAGCACGGCGATGGATCGCCGACAAGATGATCCCGGCGTTTCCGCTGAACACCTTCCGCGACCACCGTCCGGCCCCCCTCGCGGTCGAGGAAAATACTCCCCCGCGCCGCTCGGTGGCAGAAGTTCTGGGTCTGGTTCCGAAAGCAGGAGCGCCGATTACCTCGAAAGCGAAACCCACTCACCACCAGGGTGCAAAGATCAAGATTGCGGGCTTTGGCGGACAAGGTGTGCTTCTGTTGGGGCAATTGCTCATCGAAATGGGCATGCGCGAGGGCCTGGAAGTGAGCTGGTTGCCATCGTATGGTCCGGAGATGCGTTCGGGCAGCGCACACTGCCATGTCTGTCTGTCCCGGGAGCGGATCGGGACTCCTCTGATCTCGCATCCCGACGTACTGGTGGCCATGAATGAGTTCTCTTTGCGCAAATTCGCTCACGAAGTGGTGAGCGGGGGCGTCATTCTCTACAACGGCGCAACCGTTCCCCCCGACTTCAATGTGCCGGATGTGCAAATGGTCGCCATTCCAGCGGCGGAAATCGCCGACAAACTCGGTTCGACCAAAGCCACCAACATTGTGATGATGGGCGCCTTGCTCGAAGAAACAGAGTGTCTTTCTCCTGGAACCGCGTTAAGTGTGCTCGAAGACAAGGTCAAGAAACTGAACCTGCTCGAAATTGACCGCAAGGCATTCGCCGCCGGCCGGCTGTTTATCGACGAACAGGCGCACGTCGGAGCCGTCAGCCAACCGGACGGCTTCGCCTAGCGTCCGGCTGCCAGGCGAGCCCTAGGCTACTGGCTCATTCCCGCGGACTCGAGCCCGGCAGGGCAGGAAAACATCGCCCTATCCCGGGTCTCGAGGGAGGCATCAAAGTAAGACGCCGTTGCTCGAAACGGATGGGCTTGGGGGAGGGCAACCATGTCGACCGCTTGGACTTCTCGATACGCGCTGCGCACCAAGGGGATCACCAGTTCTCAAATCCGCGAGTTGTTGAAGGTGACCCAGCGGCCGGGAATGATCTCGTTCGGCGGCGGATTGCCCGCTCCCGATGTTTTCCCCGTCCAGCGCTTTGAGCAAGCCTGTCACAAGGTCCTCAGCGAGCAGGCATCTCTCGCCTTGCAGTACGGGGAGACCGAAGGTTACGCACCGCTGCGCGAACTGATCGCCAGCAACATGGCGCGCTACGGAATCAAAGCCAAGCTGGAGAACGTACTGATCGCATCGGGCTCGCAGCAGGCACTCGACCTGATCGGCAAGCTGTTCATCAATCGCGGCGACCGCGTGCTGGTCGAAGCTCCCACGTATCTCGGCGCGCTGCAGGCTTTCAACGTCTACGGCGCGGAATACGAGTCGGTACCAATCGACGACAATGGCCTGCGCACCGACTTGCTCGAGAAGCCTCTGCGTTCCGGGCCCAAGTTCATGTACGTGCTGCCCAATTTCCAGAATCCCGCCGGAACCACGCTGTCCGAAGAGCGTCGTCACGAACTGGTGTTGCTGGCCGATCGCTACGGGATTCCCATTGTCGAAGACGATCCCTACGGCCAGCTGCGCTATGAGGGCGAGCATCTTCGCTCGCTCGTCGTGCTCGACCGCGAAAACCTGCGGCGCGACAATGGGTATTCCATTGGCAACGTCATTTACCTCAGCACGTTCTCGAAGACCCTGGCGCCGGGGCTGCGTCTGGGTTGGATTGTGGCTCCTCCGGAGGTGATCGGCAAACTGGCGCAGCTGAAGCAGGGCGCCGATCTGCACACCTCGACCTTCACGCAGTTTGTCGCCTATGAGGTCGCGCGCGATGGATTCCTCGACCAGCACGTGAAGCTGATTCGCCAGATCTATCGCCAGCGCCGCGATGTAATGCTGCAGGCGCTCCAGGAATTCTTCCCCCCCGAGGTGACCTGGACGCATCCACAGGGCGGATTATTTCTCTGGGTAACGCTGCCGGAGGGGCTGGACATGAAGGCTGTCTTTCAATCGGCGCTGGAGCAGAATGTGGCCTTTGTCCCGGGCGACTCCTTCTATGCCCATGATGGTCGGCTCGACCGCGGGCACGAAGGCTCGCGGCATATGCGGTTGAATTTTTCGAACGCCGCTCCCGAACAGATTCGCGAAGGCGTACGACGGCTGGCGGCGGCCGTCACCAGCCAGCTGCGGGGCGCAAGGCTCGGATCGGAACTGCCGCTCGGGGTGTAAGCTCACGCGCTCGCTGGTGGCTCTTGGCCCGAAGGGGATCGTCGCCGTCGACCATCCCCTCGCTGAAATTCTTCCTTGCCCTACTCCAGCACGAAAATATTCTTTCCCGCGCACATCTGCTTCAGTATCTTTGGCCACACGGTTACGCTGACCTCTCCCAAATGAGCTTTGCGGAGCAACAGCATCAGGGCGCGGGACTGGCCGATTCCTCCTCCGATCGACAGCGGGATCTGATTGTTCAGGATGGCCCGGTGATAGGGCAGTTCGAGAAAGTCCAGCTGCCGGGCGATGGTGAGCTGCTGTTTCAGGGTTTCGGCTGTGACCCGGATGCCCATCGACGTCAGCTCGTGACGGCGCTTGGTGACCGGATTCCAGACCAGGATGTCGCCGTTCAGGCCGTGTGTTTCCTTGCCGGTCTGGGCCAGGGTGTTGGTGATCCAGTCGTCGTAATCGGCGGCTCGCATCTCGTGCGGGTAGCCGTCCTTTAACGGCCAGCCGATGCCAATGATGAAGATCGCGGGATACTTCTGCAGCACCGCGGTTTCGCGCTGCTTGCGCGGCAGATCGGGATACATGTCAAGAAGTTCTTCGGCATGCAGGAAGGTCAGCGTCTCGGGCAGATTGGGGTAGCGCGAGTCTTCTAACTGCGGAAACAGGGATTGCGCGAATTTCTCCGCCCCAACCATGACTTTCCAGATCTTGCTGACGATGGCGCGCAGAAAGTCAACGTTACGCTGCTCGGCGGTGATGACCCGTTCCCAATCCCATTGATCAACATACGCGGAGTGGTCGTGATCCAGAAAGTAGTCTTTGCGAACGGCCCGCATATCGGTGCAGATGCCCTCGCCCACTTGGCAGTCGAATTGCCTCAGCGCCGCCCGTTTCCATTTGGTCGCGGCTTGCACGACCTGGGCATCCAGGGGGTGCACATTGCGGTCGTTCGCAATATGAAATTGAACCGGCGTGCGCGATCCGTCGCGATCGAGCATGTCGTTGACGCCACTTTCCACATCCACGATGAGCGGCACCTCGACCATCATCAGGTTGAGTTCCTGGCAGAGGTGATCGGCGACGTAGCGTTTCACCTGATAGATGGCTTGCTGCGTCTCTTTCGGAGTGAGCAAGGAACGATATCCTTGCGGCAGAACCTTTTCGAGTTCTGTGTAGTCGCCGATCCCCGGGCCAGCCAAGTCGGCTTTCTTATTCTTGTCGAGTAGGAACGTGCTCATTTCGAATTTCTCCTTTGCAGACGGACGCCTCGGTCGGCCGCGCCATCGTTCCGCGGGCTCGATCGAGACGCGGTTCAAACCTTGGGATGAAGAGCCGGGGCAACGCCGGAAGTCACAGGCGCGGCGCCTTCTTCGGAGTGATCGGACTGGGATGAGGCAGAATGTTTGCGCTTGGAGTGCTCCAGAAACATGGCGGCAGACAACAGGATTCCGATGAGCCCAAACAGCAAAAACGCGAGCAAACCGATCATGAGTATCGGCATAGTAACACCTCGCTGCTAGCCGATTGTCTCGCCAGAAGGGGGTTCGGGCTGTGACGGCAGTCACCGGGGGGGGTGAGCCAAGGCTCTGCCGATCATTCGTTTACCGCCCCCTCTGTCTTCCCCATAGTCACGATCGAGAGTGACGTGGGTCACTGCGGTCATTCTCCTCGATGTTGAAACTCTCAATAGCACGCATGGACGCACTCATTCGCTTGCTGAATTTTGTTACACGGTTTTTGGCTGACCTGTATCGGTAGGTACTTTCGCAACCCTTGCAACGACTGCGGACGGTACCGCTAACTTATGGAGTTGCAAAACCTTACAAGGAGAAGGAACGAAACCATGAAGACGACGAAGCTGGTTCTGTTGGTTATGACGATCGCGGTAGCCCTGTTCATCCTGATTCCCAATCTATCCTGGGCCGAAGACGGTGCCGCAATCTTCAAAGGGAAATGCGCCATGTGCCACGGTGCCGATGCGGCTGGCAAGCCGGCAATGAAAGCTCCGAGCCTCATTTCCGATGAAGCGAAAAAGAAGTCCGACGCCGATCTGGCTACGGCCATCACCGGAACGGCGAAACACACGCCTGCGGTGAAGAGCCTGGGCGCGGACGATGTGAAGTCTGTGGTCGCCTACATCCGCAGTTTGCAAAAGTAGTGATTGGTAGGCTGTATGGCTGTTCTTCGTTGCGCATTGTTGCTGTCACGTAACCGCGGACAGCGAACGGGAGGGCGTTCAAGTGAATACGGGAGTGCCCGGCTCAATTCGGTGGACGGATTGGAGACCCAGCAGATCCGCACTTGACCGGAAAGCTTCTGCCCCGAACGCTTTGCTCCAGAGGACAGTCCCCCCGGGCCCGGAGCGAAACACCTCCGGACCCGGTTCTGTTTTGCGAAGGGTTTCGTCCACGCTGATCGGTATTATTGCCCAAGTTCGTTCCTGCCCAGAGCCCTCATCCCCTCCCCCGAGTTCTCCTGGAACGGAAGTCCCGCTTGGGAGCCATGAGGAGCAATTTCCATGAGTAAGGCCCTGCTCTATGATGCGACCCTGTGCATCGGTTGCAAGCAGTGTGAAGGTGCCTGCGCGCAGCAAAACAAGCTGCCCTACGATGACAACGTGGCCGCCGAGACTGTGCAATCGGCCCACAAATACACCGTCGTTCTGACCAAGGACGATAAATTCATGCGCCGCCTCTGCATGCACTGCGAGGAGCCCGCCTGCGCGTCGGTTTGTCCCGTCGGGGCGCTGCATAAAACCAGCGAAGGCCCGGTCGTCTACGACGTCTGGAAGTGCATTGGCTGCCGCTATTGCATGGTCGCCTGCGCCTTCTCGCAGCCGAAATACGAGTGGGGAGCGCTGAATCCGCGAGTCCGCAAATGCATTATGTGCCCCGACCGCGTGGTCGCGGGCAAACCGACCGCGTGCGCGGAAATCTGCCCGACCGGCGCGACCAAATTTGGCGATCGCGACGACCTGATCCGCGAGGCGCAGGAGCGCATCCGCCAGAATCCCTCGAACTACGTGAATCGAATCTACGGAATGAAGGAGGTTGGGGGCACCAGCGTGCTCCTTCTTTCGAGCGTCAAGGTCGAAGAGTATGGCTTTCCCGCGTCGGCCAGAATCGGCGACACGCCCATGCCGGAATATACCGGGCGAGTGATGGAGAGGATCCCGGACTTTATCCCGGTGTGGACCCTGGTGCTGGGCGGCATTTATTGGGTGTCGCATCGCCGCGAAGAAGTAGCGGAGGCCGAAGCCGAGGAAAAAAACGGGAGCGCACGATGAAATTCAAACTGACTTTTTGGAAAATCGTCTTCCTCATCATCATGGTGCTGGGCCTGTACTCCACTTTTGTTCGCTATTTTTACGGCCTGGGTGCGGTCTCCAACATGACCGACCAGTTTCCCTGGGGGCTCTGGATCGGCTTCGACTGTCTCTGCGGGGTCATGCTGGCGGCGGGCGGCTTCTGTATGGTGGGCGCGGTTTACCTGTTCAACGTTGAAAGCCTGCATAGCGTGGTGCGGCCGGCGGTATTGACCGCATTTTTGGGCTATGTTCTTTTCATCGTGGGGTTGTTGTTCGATCTCGGTCGTCCCTGGTTCATCTGGCATCAGCTGATCTACCGGAATCCGCATTCGGTCATGTTCGAGGTGGGCATGTGCGTGATGACCTATACCACCGTGCTGTTTTTCGAATTCCTTCCCAACGTTTTCGAACGCTTCAACCTGAAGACGCCCATCAAGTGGATCCAGAAGGTCTATCCCATCCTCATCGTTTTGGGCATCTTGCTCTCCACCCTGCATCAGAGTTCGCTCGGATCGCTCTACCTGATCATGCCGAGCAAACTGCATCCTTTCTGGTACACGCCGGCGTTGCCTTTCTTTTTCTTCGGATCCGCGGTTGCGGTCGGCCTGGCGATGACGATCTTCGAGTCGACGCAGAGCGCCCGGGCCTTCGGCCGTCAGCTGGAGCTTCCCGTTCTGGTCACCCTGGGCGGGGCCCTGCTGGTGGCGCTCTGGGTCAATCTCTTGCTGCGCTTCGAGGACTACTACCATCGCGGCATGCTGGCACAGATCTTCAAGCCGAGTTATGAAGCGTACTTTCTCTGGCTCGAACTGACGCTGACCTTCGTGATTCCCATTGGCCTGCTCAGCTTCAAAAAGGTCAGGCTGTCGCCCAACGGCCTGTATCTGGCGTCGGTCTGTACCGTGCTGGGGTTCATCACCAACCGCCTCAATATTGCTCTGATCGGCTTCGAGACCTACGTCGGACATCACTACATGCCGAAATGGACGGAGTTCTCGATCACGCTCATGATCATCGCCATGGGCTTTGCCCTGTTCGGGGTGGCCGCAAAGTACCTGCCCATCTTCCCCGAAGCCCATCATGCCGTGAAGGCGCGTCTCCGAACCGAACCCGGGCCCGTGGTTTCAACACCGGTATTAGGCCATGCAGGAGATTGAACCAACTCGCGACCCGTGGAACTGGAAGCGGCTGTCTCACAGCATCAGTGCGAAGCTGATCGCTTCCCTGCTCGGGGCGATGCTGGTCATCTTTGCGCTGCTCGGATATCTGAACGTGCGCCTGCATCGCCAGGACCTGGAAGCATCGACGCTGGCGAGCGCCGAGCGGGTCAGCGACGTGATCAGCCGCAGCACGACCTATTACATGATGCGCAATGATCGGGAGGGGCTTTACCACTCGATTCGCGACATCGCCAACGATCCCAACATGGTCAAAGTGCGCATTCTCGACCAGGAGGGCCGCGTCAGTTACTCGACCGATGCCGCCGAAGTCAGCCATGTTCTCGATAAGACGGCCGAGGCCTGCTACGGCTGCCACAATCAGTCGCAGCCGCTGGCGCGGCTGAATCGCCCCGATCGCTTTCGCATCTATCGCAACGGCGGCGGGCATCGGGTGCTCGGAATCATCACCCCCATCGAAAATCAGCCGAGTTGCTCGAACGCCGAATGCCATGCCCATTCCGCCGAGCAACAGGTTCTGGGCGTGCTCGATACCAATATCTCGCTGGCGCAAGCGGACCGACAGCTCGCCGTCAGTAGCACGCGCATGTTGCTGTACACGGCTGGCGGGATGCTGATTGTCGCAGTGCTCAGCTGGCTGTTTGTCTGGCGCGAGGTCGCCCAGCCGCTCAAGGCGCTCAAGAATGGTACCGAACACCTTTCCGAAGGGGAACTCGGCTACCAGATCGCGGTGCAATCGCAGGATGAAGTGGGCGAACTGGCCGATTCCTTCAATGGCATGAGTTTGCAGTTGCGGGCGGCGAACCAGGAAATCGTGACCTGGGCCAAGACCCTCGAAGAGCGCGTCGATCAGAAGACGAAGGAGTTGCAGCGTGCGCACGACCATGTGCTGCACGTGGAAAAGATGGCCTCCATCGGCAAGATGGCGGCCGTGGTGGCGCACGAGGTGAACAACCCCCTTTCCGGGATCCTCACCTACGCGAAGTTGCTGCGAAAGTGGGTCGGCGCCGGCACCATCGGCCAGGAAAAACGGGAAGAGGCCGTGCAATGTCTGGACCTGATCGCCACCGAAAGCCGGCGCTGCGGCGACCTGATCAAGAACCTGCTCTCGCTTTCCCGGACTTCGCCCATAAACGTGCAGTCCACCGACTTGAATGCGGTCATCGATCGTTCGCTGATGCTGGTGCGGCCGCAGTTGGCCATGCACGGCGTCGAATTGCAACTCGGGCTGGCGAAAGATCTGCCGCGCGTGCCTTGCGATGCGGCGCAGGTTGAACAGGTGCTCATCGCTTTGATCATGAATGCCATCGATGCCATGCCGCGTGGCGGCAATCTCTGGCTGGAGACGCGGCTGAGCAGCGACGAGACCGAAATCAGGATTCAGGTTCGCGACGACGGGGCCGGGATTGCTCCCGACGTCCTGCCGCATATCTTCGAACCCTTTCTTACCACCAAGGAAACTGGACACGGCGTCGGGCTGGGCCTGGCGATTGCTCGCGGCATCGTGGAACGACATAACGGACGCATTGAAGTCGATTCGGAACTGGGCCGCGGCACGACTTTCACAATAACTCTTCCCGCGCAAGCCACGGTCGTTGCGCGGGCGGCCGCCGGCGCCGAGAACCCTGCAACAACGGTGAGGTGATTGAAGTGAGTACACATGGAAAACTGCTGATCGTGGACGACGAACTGAGCGTGCGGGACTCGCTCGGCAAATGGTTCCGCGAAGAGGGCTACGAAGTAACAATGGTGGAAAGCGCCAACGATGCGCTCACCCAACTGGCCGAACAGAAATGGGATGTAGCCCTGGTCGACATCAAAATGCACGGCACCGACGGCATCGAGCTGCAACGCCGCATGCACGAAATCGATCCCGAACTGATCGTGATCATGATGACCGGCTATGCTTCGGTCGAAACCGCGGTCGCCGCCCTCAAGAATGGCGCCTATGACTACGTGACCAAGCCGCTCGACCCCGACGAGATTGCGCACCTGGTGAAAAAAGCGTTAACCCATAAGCGGACCGAGCAAGAGAACGTGCTCTTGCGCGAGACGGTGGCCGAAGTCGCGCGTCCCGAGGATATGGTCGGGCAGAGCGGACCCATGCGCAAGGTCTTTGACGCCATTGAAACCGTCGGGCCCACCGACGCAACCGTACTGGTCACCGGCGAAAGCGGCACCGGCAAAGAGCTGGTGGCTCGCGGAATTCATCAGGCGAGCCCGCGACGGTTCCATCCGCTGGTCGCCATTCATTGCGGAGCTTTGACGGAAACACTTCTCGAAAGCGAACTCTTCGGACACGAGAAGGGTGCCTTCACCGGCGCCCAATATCGCAAGAAAGGCAAATTTGAAATCGCCGAGGGTGGAACCGTCTTCCTCGATGAAATCGGCGATATTACCCTGAAGACGCAGACCGATCTGCTGCGTGTCCTGCAGGAGCGCGAAATCACCCGCGTCGGCGGCAATCAGACCATCAAGGTGGATTTCCGCTGCATCGCGGCCACCAACAAGAACCTGGAAAAACTGATCGAGGAGGGCAAGTTCCGCCCCGACCTGTTTTACCGCCTGAATGTGTTCCGAATTGAGCTTCCGCCGCTGCGCGAACGGCGGGACGATATCCCGGTGCTGGTGAACCATTTCGTGCAGAAGTTCTCGCAGGCGATGAACAAGCGCATCACCCGCGTCTCCCCGGCGGCGATGAACCAATTACAGCAGCAGCCCTGGATGGGCAATGTCCGTGAACTGGAAAACGCCGTCGAGCGCGCCATGGTCGTCGGCCAGGAGCCAGAGCTGAACGAACAGGATTTCATCTTCAAGCAAGCCAGCAACTCGGGCGCGGGCGGCGCCGGCAAGAAACTGGAGGAGATGGAACGCGCCCACATTCTGCGCGTGGTTGAAGAGTGTGGCGGCAATCAGAGCCACGCCGCCGAGATCCTCGACATCGACCGCGTGACCCTCTATCACAAGCTCAAGAAATATGGCTGGACGAGAACGCCGGTCGAAACGCACTGAATTGCAGTCTCCCGGCGCTTCGGTTCCCAGCCAGATCTGGGTTCCTTGCGGGCACTGGGAGCTGGGAACTGAGAACTGCCCTGATGAAGGTGGTACACCTGTTGCCGATCGGGAACGTGGATGACGAGCTGCTTTGGAATTTGCGGCCGGCCATCGAAGACACTTTTCACGTCTCGTGCAAGGTGTTTTCGTCCCGCCTCGATCCCGAGTTCGCCTTCCATGGCGAGCGGCAGCAGTATCATTCGTCGGAAATCCTGTTCCGCATGCAGAGTCTCGTGACCGGCGACTCCTGGCGGGTCCTGGGAGTGACCGCGGTTGACCTCTACATTCCGATTCTGACTTTCGTGTTCGGCGAAGCGCAGATGGGCGGCCCTTGCGCCGTCGTTTCCTCCCACCGCCTGCGGCAGGAATTCTATGGTCTGCCGCCGGATACGGATGTATTTCGCCATCGCGTGATCAAGGAAGCGGTCCACGAACTCGGACACACGGTAAGTTTGACGCACTGCGACGACTACCGTTGTGCCATGGCCCCTTCGCACGCGGTGGAGTGGATCGACCTGAAAGAAAGCACGCTTTGCACCGGCTGCCAAGCGACCGTTACGCCGGCGGCCAAGGCTTCTTGGGTGCCCTTTTTCTGAGTTCTTCAGATGGCCGCGAGGAGCTACGGCTTCAGCTGTTTTTCGATCGCCGCAATCACTTCCTTCGAATCGGGCGTTACCGCCGGTTCAAAACGCTGCACCACATTGCCGTCGCGGTCCACCAGAAACTTGGTGAAGTTCCACTTGATGTCGCCGCGGATGCTTGGCCCGGTCTGCTCGGTGAGATAGTTGTAAAGTGGGGCCTGATCGGGGCCCTTGACTGAAATCTTGGCGTAGATCGGGAAGGTGACGCTGTATTTTCGGGTGCAGAAGGTCTTGATCTCTTCGTTGGTTCCCGGTTCCTGGGCGCCGAAATTATTGGCCGGGAAACCGAGGACGACAAAACCCTGATCCCTGTACTTCTCAAAAATCGACTCCAGCGCACTGTACTGCGGGGTATAGCCGCACTGGCTGGCCACATTCACCACCAGAACCACTTTGCCCTTGTAGTCGGCAAGCGGCAGCGGTTTGCCATCGATCGAGTTGAGCACAAAGTTGTAGATGCTGGCGGCCGCAAATACCGAACCGACAGTAAGCAGCACGGCTCCGGCGATGAGAAAAGCACGAATGCCAAGGCGCGACGAAAGGTACGAGGGTTTCATGGAACACTCCTGAACGCGTTTTCCCAGCCCTCCGGCGTCCGTTGAGCGGGAAATGCCGGCAGCAGTGGAATTGAGGATTGGGATTGAGGATAATGAGCGCAAGCGCGCGATGCAACCCGGCAATTGTAAATTTTCTGTCTCTCTCGAGATCCCGCGAAGGCGGGGTCTGGTTGCCTAACCCTGGCCGGAAAAAGCAGCGGCCGCCCGGGCTGAGTTCGGGCGGCCGCTTGAGGTTTGGAGCGAGGTGGTTCGGTCCTCGCCTGACTTATGACAGACCGACGTACGGGTTAGGAGAGGAAGAACTCTTTGGCGACGGGCAGCCAATCCTGACCGGAGATCTGGCTGGAGACGTCTGTGATCGCTTCGCCACCGTCCTGCGCCAGCGCTCCGGCGAATGCCAGGTTCGGCATTTTGCGCTGCAGGCGGCTTGCGGACTCTTCTGTCCACCAGCGAGCCAGCGCTCCGCCAAGCAGATTGCGGAAGCTGGTCTTGGCGTCGGGGGCTTGCGCGGTTATCAGCCAGCCTTCTCCGTAGGGATCGCTTAGCGCCAGCTTCGGATTTTTGATCACGGCTTCGTTAATGTCGGACACGGTGCCTTCGATCGGCGAAACCATATCAACGGCAGCGCCATCACGATAAATCGTGGCCATCTTCTGGCCCTGGCGAATCCATTGGCCGCGCTGCGGCAGCGTGATGCGCTCGAGTTTGCCGGTCAGCTTGGCGGCGAAATCATCCATGCCTACCCGCACCAGGCTGGGGCTCTCGCTCAATGCCCAGGTGTGTCCGGGGTGATAGCGGAAATTCTCCGGAACTTTGAAGCCGCCAACCAGAGCTGGCTGCAAACGGGGGGTGACCTCGGCCGCCGGCTTCGCGATTGCCGGAGCTACCTGCAATGCTGGTTGTACGGCGTTGCGGGTGCGGAAGTGGTCGATCACCAGGAAGGTCGTGAAGAAGAACAGAACCAGTAGAACCGTCATAAGTCACCTCGTCGGAGGGCCTTGCAGTTTCTAGCCTCTCTCACTTTTGTTAAGGCAATCGCGGTGCCAAGATGCCAGGTTCTCGGAAAAAGGTTGCTGGCGACATCAATGTCGCCTGCAATGAATGAAGTACAGGGAAAGATCATTCGCCGGTGCCAATGGTGGTGGTGAAAGTTTCCGCTCCGGGTTGATGATTATCGCAACGGTCGAAAGCCAGTGTTTTCAATATTTGCCTGAATTGCTGTTGCCCATCAGCAAGTTACGGCGAAAGGGTGGCAGCTGAATTTTGCAACAGCGAAGATTGAGCAACGCAACAGTCAACAGGCCGCGAGGCCGGGCTTCATGAACCTGGCCGGAACGGTATAGAGGAAAACCAGCATAAGCTGGCATCGCCCGGCCGACACCAGGAACTTGTCGGCACGCCACCAGACATGCCGAGGGTCACCTCGATCGCGTATCCAGCCCAATCCCCTTCCTCCACCTCCAGGGTGCGTCGGTTTTCGCGGACGGCCCGGCGACGTACGGGGACCGATCGCAGGGCTCGAGACCGGTTGCTAGGTTCGAGCGGCTTGCTCGAACGCCTCGAGTCCCACACTATCAAGAGTAAAGATAGGAACGACTCTCCAGGCGGCTGCGGCCGGAAGTTCAAAGACGGCTGAACACCGGATTTTCACGGGACTTGAAACTCCGACTTTGGCGACCCTTTCAGCTCATGAACCAGCCCCCGTTGACATTGATCGTCTGTCCGTTCATGTAGCCGTTCCTGGCAAGTAGCACAGCCACTTGCGCGACCTCTTCCGGCGATCCATATCGACCGATCGGAATCTGGTCCGGCCGTGCATTGGGATTGGAGGCGACCATCTCGGTTTCGACCAGCGCCGGCGCGATGGCATTGACGGTGATGCCTTCTTTCGCCAGTCGTTGGGCGTAAAAGTGGGTCAAGCCGAGAATGCCGGCTTTCGAGGCAGCGTAGTGCGGTCCCACAACGCCACCGAGCTGTGCAGCCACCGAGGATAGATTCACGATGCGGCCCCACTTGCGAGCCCGCATCCCGGGCAGGGCGGCTTGCGTCACCAGGAAGCAGGACTTCAGGTTGGCCGCGATCACCTCATCCCAATCCTGCTCGCGAATCGATTCGATCGCCTGGGGACGGGAAATGCCGGCGTTATTGACCAGGATGTCGACGGGCCCCAACCGATTCTCAGCCTCGCGGATGAGCCCTTCGGCGCCACCGGACAATGACACGTCCGCCTGGATACTGACTGCTCGTCGCTGCATCTGGCGGATTTCGCCTTCCACGGCCTCTGCTTCGGTGAACCGGTGAAGAAAATTGATCACAACATCTGCCCCGGTTTGAGCCAGCGCCAACGCAATGGAACGACCGATACCGCGACTCGAACCGGTCACTACCGCGACCCGCCCTTTGAGATCGTCCATAATAATTCAGGATACACACTCCCGACCGCAGGGCCCTCGCCGGAACAGGCAGAGCCGGCCCCCAGCCGCGAACTCCGCTCCAGCGCCGGTAGGATCGTCACTGCACACGAATTGAACCCGCTAAGCAGCCGTAAACGGAACGACCCTTTGGCGTTGCTCGCCGAGTCCCTCAATGCCAAGCGTCAGGATGTTGCCTTCGCGCAGATAAACCGGAGGCTTCTGCCCGAGGCCCACTCCAGGGGGAGTGCCGGTCGAGATGATGTCGCCAGGCTGTAGGCTCATGAAACGGCTGAGATAGCTGACCAGATAAGCGACACCGAAGATCATGGTACTGGTGGAGCCGTTTTGATATCGGTGTCCGTCGACTTCGAGCCAGAGACGAAGGTTCTGTGGGCTGGGAACCTCGTCGGCGGTGACCAGCCATGGGCCAATCGGACCAAACGTATCGGCGCTTTTACCTTTGACCCACTGGCCGCTGCCTTCGAGCTGAAATGCGCGCTCGGAAAGGTCGTTAACCACGCAATACCCTGCGACGTGCGAAGGGGCCTGTTCTCGACTGACGTACTTCGCTTCCTTGCCAATGACGACTCCCAATTCCACCTCCCAGTCGGTCTTTTCGGCATGGAGCGGAATCACCACGTCGTCGTTGGGACCGCAGATCGCAGAGGTTGCCTTCATGAAAATGACGGGTTCAGCCGGAACGGCCATTCCCGACTCTCGGGCGTGGTCAGAGTAGTTAAGACCGATGCATATGAATTTGCCCACCGAACCTACGCAAGCGCCTAGCCTCGGCGAGCCGGAAACAATCGGCAGCGTCGCCGGATCAAGCTGACGCAACCTGGCGAGGGACGAAGGATGGAGCGACGCGCCTGCGATGTCGTCGACGATGCTCGAGAGATCGTGCAGTCTTTCCTCGGAATCAAGTACGCCGGGTTTTTCCGCGCCGGGACTTCCAAAACGTAGCAGTTTCATTTTTCTTGTTCCTCTTCGACAGAGTCGGAAGCAAGCCGATTTCAGTCGATCGCCGCGCCGCCCTGATGGCGAGACGGTTCGTGGATTCCTCAGGCCCGGCCCTCGCGAAAAATGCCCTGCGGATGTCGCAGCGGTACACGGCTTTTCCGGTCGTTGCCCGAGCGGATTGTTGCCCGTTCCGAAACCCTATTCTGTCATACCGGGCTCGGATCGCTTGTCCATCCTGGCGCGGTAAAGTTCCAATGCGACATGAAGGACTATCATAGCAATCCATGTTCCTCCTGGAGGCAACGGGGGCGGCAATAGAGAAAGGGGGATCCGGTGAGCGCAATGACGGGGAGGCTAGCCGGGAAGTCGGCGCTGATCACGGCGGCTGGCCAGGGAATCGGGCGCGCAACTGCGCTTCGTTTTGCCGCCGCAGGAGCGCAGGTTTCGGCGACCGATATTAACCGGGCTGCACTCGACACACTGGCCGCCGAGCATCCCAGCATTACGCCGCATTTGCTTGACGTGCGAAGTACGGCTGCCATTCAGGCATTGGCCGAAGAAGTCGGACCGCTTGACGTTCTTTTCAATTGTGCCGGCTACGTGCACCAGGGCGATATTATGGCCTGCTCTCCCGAAGACTGGGAGGTATCGATCGAGCTCAACCTCACCTCGATGTATCGCACCTGCCGGGCCTTCCTTCCGGCCATGGTTGCCAGGGGTAGAGGGAGCATCATCAACATGTCCTCGATTGTGTCGAGCCTCAAGGGAGCACGCAACCGATTCGTCTACGGCACGACCAAGGCTGCCGTGATTGGACTGACCAAAGCCATCGCGGCGGACTTCGTGGGGAAAGGGATTCGGTGCAATGCGATTTGTCCCGGGACAACCGATACTCCGTCGCTCCTCGACAGGATCAACGCTCAGGGAGACGTCGTGAAAGCCCGGGCCGATTTTCTCGCACGTCAACCGATGGGTCGGTTCGGCACGCCGCTCGAGATCGCCGAGCTCGCGGTTTATCTGGCATCGGACGAATCGGCCTTTACCACCGGTCAAGCGCACGTCATCGACGGAGGATGGAGCATTTAGAAATCTTGATCCGTCATCGGCACCTGCGTATCTCGCGAAAAGAACTCTAGATGGTGAAGTCCTGGCATCGTGCACTCTGCGAGCGGGCGGTGTTTATTTACCGGACATCGATTTCGGACTTGAGACGTTTGAGTTCCATTTGCAGATGCCGGATCGGTTCGACGCTCCTCGAAGAGGCGCCCAAGCGACGGTTGCGCGCGAGCCTCCAGGCCGAACACGACGTGGCTTCGACTTGGCCCGAGAGAGCAGAATTGCTCCGGCAGAGGCGAAAACCGCGCTACCCGAGCCCTCCTTGAGGATGTCCGTGTCCCAAAGCTGCCGAAGAACCCAGACCGCGGAACTCATGGATGACGTCACGAGCAAGATAGAAATGAGCCCGCCCACCTGCCCGGCCCAACACCGGCCCTGCGGTTCGAATGCTAAAATTGCTTGTGCCCGCCGATTCGCTTCGCCTCATCGCCATCGACATTGACGGCACCCTGCTCAACCCGGAATTCCGCATTTCTCGAACCGATCTCGCCACCTTGCGGCAAGCGCACGCCGAGGGCGTCGAGATCACCCTCGTCACCGGACGCCGCCACACCTTCGCCCTGCCCATCGCCCAGCAACTGGGGTTCGATCTCTGGCTGATCAGTTCGAACGGGGCCATTACCCGCTCCCTCTCGGGAGAGACCTTCCACCGCGACCTGTTCCCGGAACCAACCTGCCGCCAATTGGTTCAGATGATGCAAGAATTCCGCGGCCAGACCGTTCTGACCTTTGACAGTAATGCCGAAGACGGCCAAGCTTCAGGCACGATCGTAATCGAGCGCCTGAACGAGCTGGAAACCAGCATCCAGCGCTGGCTGGAAAAGAATATGCAGCACATCCAGTTCGTGGTTCCGATCGAAGACGCACTGACAACCGACCCCGTGCAGGCTATGTTCTGCGGGCCAGTCGCGCTGATGCGGCGGGCCTTAGAGAGACTCGCGACCTGCGGCCTGCCCATCACGGTCCTGCGCACCGAATACCCCGGCCGCGATCTTTCGATCGTCGATGTGCTCAATGCCGGCTGCTCCAAGGGACAGGCCCTCCTGCGCTGGACCGCTTACCGCCAGATCACGCGCGAGCAGGTCATGGCCATCGGTGACAACTACAACGATATTGAGATGCTCGCTTTCGCTGGCCATCCGTTTATCATGGGGAATGCATCGGAGGAATTGCGCAACCGGGGCTGGACGCTGACCCGCTCGAATGCCGACAGCGGAGTGGCGGCGGCGGTCGAGTTTATGCTGCATGGAAAGTCAATCGCTGCAGGCGCCGCCGAGCAGGTTTTGGGTCCGACAGCTGTGAGCAGCTTGTGATGATTTGTGTACTGTGTACAATGATCGGCCATGCAACGACCGGGTTTTTCGCCCGTTCTGCCCCATCGCCCAGGGAATCTGTGCGGATAAAATGAGGTACTTTGGCAAAATTCGTGCGGCCAGAAGGACAGAGAAATTCTTTGCATCCCTGGCCGTCCTCGCCATCGCTCTGCTGGCGCGTCCCGCATGCGGCGCCGAATTGGCTCTTCTCAGCAACGGCTTCAGCATCCGCCATGATCACCATCAGGTGATGGGCGAGACCACCCGCCTGTTCCTGTCGACCGACGATTCCAGTTTCACCGACGTGCCGACGGCCACGATCACTGGATACGAACCTGCCCCGGCCCCCGCAACCGTTTCGGCGTCCGCTCCGGCGCCCGCTCCGGTCCCCGCGCCAACTGGCGTGACGAAGTTGGCGCCTCTCCCGCTGAATCAGGTTGTAGATTCCGCCAGCGCCGTCTTCCATCTCGATCCCGACCTGGTAAACAGCGTCATTCATGCCGAAAGCGGATTCAACTCCCATGCCATTTCGCCCAAAGGCGCCCGCGGTCTCATGCAGCTGATGCCGGGCACCGCCAGCCAGTTGGGGGTGAACGATGTCTTTGATCCGGAAGCGAACGTCACCGGGGGAAGCCTGTATCTGCGCCAATTGCTCGAGCGCTACAACTTCGATCTGGTCAAGGCTCTCGCCGCCTACAATGCCGGTCCGCAGCGGGTCGATCAATATCAGGGTGTCCCTCCCTTTCGCGAGACTCGAGCCTACGTAGCCCGCATCGTAAAGGAATACAACCGCAAGAAGGTAGCTCAGGAAAAAGCGGCCGCGAAACCGAAACCCACTTCTCCTAAGACCGCCGGCCCCGCTCACCCGGCAGCGAAACCCGCGGCCAACGCCACGGTCGCGGAGACTTCGCGTTGACCCTTGCGGGATCCTCATTTACCTTCAAGTGGGGCAGTGCTCACCACAGGTGCGCCTCTCTGCAAACCTAGCACCACATGATCAATAAAAAATACGCAGTGTCCTCGATCGTCTTCCTGGTCCTGGCGGTTCTCGTGTACCTCCAATTCCGGACCTACAAGAACTTCGACTGGGCCCGGTTGTTTCAATACGGATTGAATTGGCGTCACATTTTCCACGGCATCCTGCTGATTTACCTGGCGTATATTTTGCGGGCGGTGCGCTGGAAGATTTTTCTTCGCCCGGTCCGCGCAGATGCCTCCATCCTCGGTCTTCTCCCACCCACCATGATCGGATTCACTGCCCTCGCTCTGCTCGGCCGTGCCGGTGAATTGATTCGTCCTTACCTGATCGCCCGCCGCCAGAACCTGCCCTTCGCCTCGCAAGTGGCGGTGTGGGCGGTGGAGCGCATTTTTGACGTCGGCGGATTCACCGTTCTCATGGTGGCGGCAATCTTTCTCCCCTCGAAGCTGCGTACCTTCACCCGGGCCGCCCCTCCCGACGTCAGGCACTGGATTCATCTCACCGGATATGCTCTGATCGCCCTCGTGCTCGGTCTGCTCACCGGAGCGGTGCTGACTTCCTACCGGGGAAATCGCATCGCGCAGTGGGTCGAAGATCGTTTTTCCCATCTCGCCGAGAATCTCGGCCATCGCATCGCGCAAAAGATCCGGGAGTTCACCACCGGACTCAATACCATTCATGGTCCCTGGGCATTTTGCCAGCTGTCGGCCGTCTCGGTGGTGATGTGGTGGGTGATCGCGCTGGCCTACAAAGAAGTCACGCATGCCTATGGCCTGCCCATGGACGCCATGAGCACCACCAAGGTGCTGCTTCTCATGGGTTCCAGCATGATCGGCTCCATGGTGCAGTTGCCGGGCGTAGGCGGAGGGTCCCAACTGGCGACGATCAGCGCGCTCGACCACGTCTTTCATGTCGTGCCCAAGGAACTCACCGTCAGTTGCGGCATCATGCTCTGGCTGGTCACCTTTGTGGCCGTCGTGCCCGTGGGACTGTTGCTCTCCCATCATGAACGCCTGTCGCTGCGCAAGCTCTCCGAGGAAGCAGAACACGCCGAAGACGTGTAGCCAGCACAAAACAGGCAAACCGCTGGCGACTGATTGCGGGGCGCGTAACCTGGCGCTGCACCCGACCTCCAGGCAAATGGGTGTCCTTGCCTGGCATTACGATGGAAGAGCCCCTCGACGGAATCACCGCCGCCGTCTCGACCGTTGCTTGCCGCCTCCCCTGCTACAATCATCCTTAACCCCGAACCGTAGCCAAGCGCATGAAATGCCCCTTTTGCGGGTTTGAAAATGACAAGGTCGTGGATTCGCGCGAGAGCAAGGAAGCGGATTCGATTCGCCGGCGCCGTGAGTGCCTGAAATGCGAAAAGCGTTTTACCACCTACGAGCGCATCGACGAAATCCCCTACATGGTGGTGAAAAAAGACGGACGGCGCGAGCGTTTCGACCGCCAGAAGGTGCTCAACGGCCTGATGCGAGCCTGCGAGAAACGCCCGGTGCCCATCAGCAAACTCGAACAAATCGTGAATGAGGCCGAGAGCTTCGTCATCGAGTCGGCCGAGCGGGAACGCAAAACCAGCGAAATCGGCGAGCTGATCATGAATCGCCTGCGCCGCCATGACAAGGTCGCCTATGTGAGATTCGCCTCGGTCTACCTTGACTTCAAAGATGTGCAGGAATTCATGGCGGAATTGAAAGACTTATTGAAAGCGAAAGATTCGGCCGAGCCGAAAGGCAAAGTCAAATCGAGTGAGCGCATTCCCGGCTGATCGTTTCCCCCGACGTGACTTCGCTCGCGCGGACTTTTCGCCTGTCCGAGGACCCGATCACTGGATCGCCGATTTTGTGGCGGGATTTCGATTCTTTTATGACTCATAAAGTAACCCTGATCCCCGGCGACGGCATCGGCCCCGAAGTCATCCAGGCCACCGTTCGCATGGTCGAAGCCACGGGAGTGAAGTTCGAATGGGAGAGCTTTGCCGCCGGCGCAGAAGCTTTCGAGAAATATCACGAATACATCCCCAAGGAACTTTCGGAATCGATCGAGCGCACCCGCGTCGGCTTGAAAGGGCCGGTCACCACTCCCATCGGCGGCGGCTTTCCAAGCATCAACGTCGAACTGCGCCGACAATTCGAGCTCTTCGCCAACTTCCGCCCCATCCGCAATCTGCCGCACATTCCCACTCGCTATCCCGGCATCGATCTGATCGTGGTGCGGGAAAACACCGAGGGCTTGTATTCCGGCATCGAGCACGAAGTGGTTCCGGGAGTTGTCGAAAGCCTCAAGATCATCACCGAAAAGGCTTCCACCCGCGTCTCGCGTTTCGCCTTCGAGTATGCTCGCAAGAACAAACGCAAAAAAATTCATTCAATTCACAAAGCCAACATCATGAAGCTGTCGGATGGCTTGTTCCTGCGCTGTTCACGCGCCGTCTCCAAGGACTATCCTGAGATCACCTACGGCGAGCACATCGTCGACAACACCTGCATGCAACTGGTGATGAATCCTTACCAGTACGATATCTTGCTGATGGAGAATCTCTATGGCGACATTCTGTCCGATCTGTGCGCGGGACTGGTCGGCGGCCTCGGCCTGGTCCCCGGCGCCAACTTCGGCCACGAGTGCGCCATCTTCGAAGCCGTCCACGGCTCGGCGCCCGACATTGCCGGGAAGAACATCGCCAATCCCACGGCCGTATTGCGATCGTCGTTGCTGATGCTACGCCATCTGGGCGAGGCCGACGCAGCCTGGAAGATCCGCAACGCCATCGACGACGTCTACCGCGATCGCAGCAAGCTCACGCGCGACGTGGGCGGCACTGCCGGCACCTCCGAATTCGCCGATGCCATCATCCAGGCAATCGAATCGCCCAAGCCGACGGCCGAGCCCCGGCCGTTAACCTAGCGACCCAGCTTGCCGCTCCCCGAGACGGGCGACAATCCGCACCTCTGGATCCCGCCTGCAGCCACGCCCGCCGCTGCGCGAAGTGCTTTCGGGGAACCGTGTCGGTCAGTCCGGCGAAATCGGCGGACTGCAGGTCTGATTTTGGCGAGTACGCACGCGGCTGCATGCAAAGGCATAAGCTAGACTAACTGTATTTATTACAATCGCTTGCATCAGGCTTGACGACGTGGGATATTTTTCTCGGAGATTGCATACATCCTCCCGCCATTTTATCCGCTTCAGTCAGCTTGGCAAATTGCGAGTCGCATACATCGCATACAAGGGAAGCACGAAGTTAACAGCTAGCAAACCGCGTTCCTCATATTTACCCACTTTTCATCCTGTTTGTGGGTCGTTCTTCGGTCTTAAGTCCCCAACCCCTTTTCCGCCTCCTCTGCTAAACTATTGCGTCAAGAAGCAAAGCTGGAACGCCGTACCGCCGGGTTCCATTGGGGGCTATCCTGAAAGGCATCGAAGTTCCATACCATCGCGGCTTGCACCGTTTTGCCACCTTCACCGCCTGCGCCACTCTGCTCCTGATCGTTGCCGGAGCTCTCGTCACCAGCAATGACGCCGGTCTGTCGGTCCCCGACTGGCCGACGAGTTTTGGTTCCTTTTACAAAATCCCGCAAATGGTTGGAGGCATCAAGTACGAACATACTCATCGCATGGCGGCAGAATTGATCGGCCTGCTCACCATTATTCTCGCCATCTGGACCTGGCGAGTGGAACGGCGCCGCTGGCTGCGCCTCCTCGCGCTGGCCGCGCTCGCAACCGTCATCATCCAGGGCATCCTCGGCGGGCTGACCGTCTTGTTTTTCTTGCCCGCCGCCATCTCCAGCGCGCACGCCGCCGTGGCCCAGACATTTTTCTGCATCGCCGTCTCGATCGCCGTCTTCACCGGACGCCGCTGGGTGGAGGAACAGCCGCGGGCAGAGTTCGACCCGCGTCGCCCGGCGCTGTTTACCCTTACGTTGCTGGCGATTTTTGTCCTGTACGTGCAGCTGATTCTTGGCGCCATGTTCCGCCACCATGGCCTCAGCTGGTGGCCGCACGTGGTGAACGCGGCTATCGTTGCCATCGTGCTCTCCTGGACCGCGGTTCGCGCCATCTCCGTGTATCCGCACGTCGATGCCGTCCGCCGTCCGGCAATCTGCATGCTGAGCCTCATGGTCGCGCAACTCTGCCTCGGCTTTCTCGCCTTCATCACCCGCGTCATGTGGGGACAAGACGCCGCCCAGCCCGAACTGCCCATGGTGGTTTCGACCGTCGTCCATGTCGCCGTGGGAGCGCTGCTTCTGGCGACCACCGTGGTTCTGGCGATCCAGGTGTGGCGCCACGTTCCGGTAGCGTTCGAGGAGCGCATTCCCGGTCGCGACCGGAATCCGGTAGCGGCATAGGCGTAGAATACCCTGTGGCCCCGAACTCAACTGCTGTCGACATCGCCCCTCCCGCCCAGCCTGCCCCGCCCGTAGGTCAGCCGATCATTGCGGTTCGAGATCTCGTGCACCGTTACCAGGACCGCACGGCGCTGAATGGCGTCTCGTTCGAGGTCCGCCCGGCGGAGCTGTTCGGCCTGCTCGGTCCGAACGGCAGCGGCAAGACCACTCTGTTCCGAATTCTTTCGACTCTCATGGTTCCGACTTCGGGCAGCGCCACGGTTGCCGGGCTCGACGCGGTTCGCCAGTCGGGCGCCCTGCGCCGTCACATCGGAGTCGTCTTTCAGGCGCAAAGCGTCGATCCCAAACTCACCGCCTACGAAAATCTCTGGCATCAGGGACACCTCTACGGCCTTCGTGGCTCCGAACTCAAGGACCGGATCCACGAAATCCTGGCCCGCGTAGGCCTGCTCGATCGCTCTCGCGATTACGTGGAAACCTTCTCCGGAGGCATGCAACGCCGTATCGAGCTCGCCAAAGGGCTGCTCCATCATCCCGAGGTTCTGCTTCTCGACGAGCCCACCACCGGCCTCGATCCGGGCGCCCGGCGCGATCTTTGGCAGTATCTGGGAATCCTGCGCGATCAGGAGCGCGTCTCCGTGATCGTGACCACCCACCTGATGGAAGAGGCCGAGCGCTGCGACCGCCTGGCCATCCTGAACGAAGGCAACCTGGTCGCGCTCGGCACTCCCGAGGCTCTGACCCGCGAGATTGGCGGGGATGTCATCCTGCTCGAAGCGCGCGAGCCGCAGTCGCTCGCCGACCGCATCCGCCACAAGTTTCAGGTCGATGCCACCGTCATGGACCGTCATGTCCGCCTCGAAATCGAAAACGGACATCGCTTCGTCCCCGACGTGGTCGAAGCCTTCCCGGGAGAGATCCAGTCGCTCAGCGTAAGCAAGCCTACGCTCGAAGACGTCTTCATTCATCGCACCGGGCATCGCTTCTGGAACGACGATGCCGAATCAGCCCCGGAAAAGGGCAAAAAGAAAACCAAAAAGCGCTCCTAAGGCTCCGAGCAGTCCGGGCCGTCAGCCCGCCCGATCCCCGGTTGCGCCAGGTCGATGGGCTCAACGCCTGCGCGGTCGGCTCACCCTACCGGGACCGATACCTGTCCTCGCAGGCCTCCAAAGCCCAACCGGCGCCCCCGGCCAAAAAGCGGAGTAAAATGCTTTCGGCTCTGCAGAAGCCGAGGAGGTCCAGAATGGAAATCCGAATTGGCGGTTTCATGAAACTGTTGCTGTCGCTTTCGCTGGCTGGCGCCACAGCGCATGCTAGTAGTACCCCGGCTGCCACCGCGGGTTCGTTTCAGCTCACGAGCACCACTTTCACAAACGGCGCAACGCTGCCGCTCAGTATGATCAACAACATTGTCGTGAACGGTTCGAATTCCTGCTCGATCGATGGAAGTCCCGGAGGAAATCAATCTCCCGCGCTCGCCTGGGGCAATCCTCCTCGCGGCACGGCCAGTTTCGTCGTGACCTTGTACGACACCACGGCGGCGTTCACTCACTGGGGGATGTATAACATCGCTTCCATCGCCACCGGGCTTCCCGAAGACGCCGGTATTGCCGGGAGCACGTACGGAGACCAGATCCTCAACGATTTTCTTGCGGGTGCAGAATATGACGGCCCCTGCCCGCCCGCCAACGTGAAACCTTATGCTCACCACTACGTGTTCACGGTCTATGCGCTCGATGTCGTTCTTCACCTGCCCGCCTCGCGAAATTTCCCCGCAACCGGGGAGACCCTGTACCAGGCATTGATTCGCGCGGGCAAAAACGGCCACATTCTCGCAAGCTCGAGCGATGCCGGCTTCTACTCGACGACCCCGTCGCCCAAATAGATGAGGCGCTCACGTTGCCCAATTTCGATCCGGATTGCCGAGGACTCGACGTCCGAAGCCGGGGCCCACGGAGCTGGTGGCTGCTAAACTAAAGTCAATGGCAACCCAAACCGCAAACTTCCCCGCCACCGCGTCCGCTCCCGCATCCGCCGGAGTCCTGCTTCCCGCCTTCACCCTCTGGTGGCGCGAAATCGTGCGCTTCTATCGGCAGCGCGCCCGCGTGGTTGGCGTGATCCTGTCTCCGCTGCTGTTCTGGATCGTTCTCGGATCCGGCTTCGGAACCTCCTTTCATTCCGGACAAGGCGCAGGCCAGCAGCACTATCTGGATTATTTTTATCCCGGCACGCTGGTGATGATCGTTCTGTTCACCGCCATTTTCACCATGATGTCGGTCATCGAAGACCGCAACGAAGGGTTCCTGCTTTCCGTGTTGGTGGCGCCGGTCCCGCGCGCCGCCATTGTTCTGGGAAAAGTGTTGGGTGGAACCACTCTCGCCGCTGGCCAAGGACTGATTTTTCTGGTTTTTTCGCCGCTCGTCGGCATCCACATGACGCTGGCCTCGTTTGGGCTGATCGTTCTTACCGTGTTCCTGGTCTCGTTCGCCCTCACGGCTCTCGGTTTCGCTATTGCCTGGCCCATGGATTCGACGGCTGCTTTTCACGCCATCATCAATCTGTTTCTGATTCCTCTGTGGCTGCTTTCGGGCGCCCTGTTTCCTCTGTCCAAGGCTTCGCTGTGGATTCGCTGGATCATGTATGCCAATCCACTCACCTACGGCGTCGAGGCGTTGCGGGTGCTGATGTATCCGCAGGCGCCGAGCGCGTTCTCGTTTCCCTTCTCGTTGTCCGCGTCGATTCTGACGCTCGTACTGTTTGCGCTCTTCATGTTCGGCCTGGCCTTCGCGCTGGCGAATCGCCGCACCACCGCACCCGCAGGGTAAGAGAATGGTACAAATTCTGCGGCTTGTAATCTGGTATTTTAGAAACGGAAGTTGGGCTGGTTTCACAATTCCAAAGCACAGATTGCCCTTTCCCAATGGCTGTCGACATTCTCGCCCTGGCCGCACATCGCGATGACGTAGAACAAACCTGCGCCGGAACTCTGCTCAAGATGGCCGAACGTGGATACCGCACGGGCATTGTCGACCTCACCCAGGGGGAGATGGGAACGCGGGGCACGGCCGAAGAGCGAGCAAGCGAGGCGGCGGAGGCGGCGCGCATTCTGAAAGTTTCCTGGCGCCACGCTCTCGATATTCCCGACGGACGCGTCGAAAACACTTGGGAGAATCGCCTCAAGGTCGTCGGCGTCCTCCGCGAGCAGCGTCCGCGGGTGCTGATCCTCCCCTACTGGGAGGGACGCCACCCCGATCACTACACGGCTTCGACTCTCGGCTACGAAGCGGCGTTTCTATCGGGACTCACCAAGCTCGCAGTCAGTTCTCCGCTCTCCGCTGACAGCCAGCTCTCTGCGGGTTCGGCATCGCCCCATCGTCCTTTCAAGATCCTCTACGCTAGCCTCTACCGCGATGTGCGCCCAAGCTTTGTCGTCGACATCAGCGCCCAGTTCGAAACCCGCTTCGCCGCACTGATGGCCTACAAATCGCAGTTCACCGACCAGCAGGCGGGCAGCGAAATCTTTCCCGCACAAAAAGAGATTCGGGCGCGAGTGGAGTCCATGGCCCGCTATTACGGCATGCTCGGAGGCGTCACCTATGCCGAACCGTTCGTGCAGAAGGAAGTCGGCCTGGTCGAGGACGTGATGGCGATTCCGGTAAAGTCCATTTAGCCCGACTTGGGTCAAGGGTGAAAACACGTTTCCTCCGAGTCGCGAGCCGATGGCGAACCCGCCTAGAAAAACGGGCGGCGCCCCAGCCATCCGAGCGCTCGCCACATCCGGGTTGCGTCATCCCTGGATGGCTTTTGCCTGGCGTGGATGGCAGATGGAGCCGACGGGGTCGCCAGTCGGGTCGTCGCCCTGACCCGTCGCCCTCCGAACCTGCGATGGGCTTTCGACTTCGGCCCGCCGTATAATAAGCGGTTCCTCATACCGCCGACGACCCTCGCTGCTCCCGCTGCGGTCCGACGCACAGGAGATTTCATCATGGCTACTGTTACTGATCGTGAACCTGCGCTCCACAACCCGTCGCCCTCAAGCGTAGGGACCCGCACCGAATCTGACAGCATGGGGAAGATCGAAGTCCCGGTAAATGTCTACTGGGGAGCGCAGACGCAGCGCTCGCTGCTGCACTTCAACATTGGGCGTGACACCATGCCTCCGGAGCTGATTCGCGCCTTCGGCACACTCAAGAAGGCCTGCGCGCTGGTCAATCAGGACCTGAACAAACTCGCGCCCGAAAAAGCCCGGCTCATCGTCGAGGCTGCCGACGAAGTCATTGCCGGCAAACTGAATGACCAGTTCCCGCTGCGCATTTGGCAAACGGGCAGTGGCACGCAGACCAACATGAATGTGAACGAGGTCCTCTCGAATCGCGCCATTGCAATTTCGGGCGGCGAGTTGGGATCCAAGAAGCCGGTGCATCCGAACGATCACGTCAACATGTCGCAGTCCTCGAACGACACCTTTCCGGCGGCCATGCACATTGCGGCAGCGGAACGGGTCACGAACGCGCTCATTCCGGCGATCAAGACCGTGCGCGATGCGATCGCGGCCAAGGCCCGTGAATTTGAAGGCGTGGTAAAGATCGGGCGCACCCACTTGCAGGATGCCGTGCCGCTGACCGTTGGCCAGGAATTTGGCGGCTGGGCGAGTCTGCTCGATCGCGATCTAAAGCGGCTGGAACAGGTGCTCGATGGACTTTACGATCTGGCGATCGGCGGCACAGCGGTGGGCACGGGATTGAACACCCATCCCGAGTTTGCCGAGCGGGCGGCCCACAAGATTGCCGAACTGACCGGACTTCCCTTCCGCTCCCATCCCAACAAGTTCGCGGCGCTTTCGGCGCACGATGAGATCGTGTTCGCGCAAGGCGCGGTCCAGACGCTGGCCGTGTCGCTGATGAAGATCTCCAACGACATTCGCTGGCTGGCCAGCGGTCCGCGCTGCGGCCTCGGCGAACTCGTCATTCCGGAGAATGAGCCGGGATCGTCCATCATGCCGGGCAAAGTGAATCCCACGCAATGCGAAGCCATGACCATGGTCTGCGCCCAGGTTCACGGAGCGACGGCTGCGGTGGGATTCGCCGGATCACAGGGCAACTTCGAGCTCAACGTGTTCAAGCCGGTGATCATCTACAATTTTCTGCACTCGGTTACGTTACTTACCGACGCCTGCCACGGCTATGTGGAGTACATGGTCAACGGCATTGCCGTCGACCGGGCCAAGGTGGACTGGTACGTGAACAACTCGCTCATGCTGGTCACCGCACTCGCCCCGAAAGTGGGGTATGACAAGGCGGCACAGATCGCCCATACCGCGCACGTTGATCATTCCAGCCTGCGCCAGGCGGCGTTGAAGCTGGGATATCTGACCGGTGAGGAATTTGATCAGCTGGTTAAGCCCGAGAACATGACGCATCCCTAGAGCGCAACCGGGATTGAGTGTGACTTGCAGTCCTACTTACAAAAGTAACCGGAAGTTGCTGATTTAACATTACTGAGGGACGTAGGCCCAGCCTATCATTTTGCCTGGGGCCTATGCACTTAGCGAGCTTTCATCTCCGATGGCTTGGGTTGATGTGCCTGGTTTGGCCATCGTCGCCTGCCCCGGCCGCCAACCCGCCCGTTGCCGCGCGGCCTCCGGTTGTCGAAGACCCCGGCGGCAACGTAACCTGCCGCTACCGCCTCGAAGGGCTGCAAACCAATTTCACGGAAAGCAATTCCGCAGAAGCGCACTATTCCCGGCTGCCGGCGGGCGATTACACGGTTCAGGTGACCTGCGACTCCCCGCAAGAGCAGGAGGCTAAGTCGGCGGCGTATTCGTTTACCGTTTCTGCTCCCTGGTGGCAGAGATGGTTGCCGGAGATTGCGGGCACGGGCGGTCTGGTGCTGCTGGTTTGGGGCATCCTGTGGAGCAGGTATCGTGATCGGCGTGAGAACGAGCGTCTGGAGCGGGCCGTGGCCGAGCGCAGCGCGGAACTGGCTCAGGCCAACCGCGAGCTTCAGGAAGCTTCGCTCTCGGATCCTCTGACCGGCACGCGCAACCGGCGCTTTTTTAATAGCATGATCACAGCCGATGCCAGCCAGGCGGTGCGCGCCTACCGTGGATCGGAGGTCTACGGGCGCGACCACCGCGATCTGCTTTTTTTCATGGTCGATATCGACCACTTCAAGGATGTCAACGACCTGTATGGGCACGATGCGGGAGATCGGGTGCTGGTGCAGATTGCCGAGCGCCTCAATCGCGTTGTGCGCGAATCGGACTTTCTGATTCGCTGGGGTGGAGAGGAATTTCTGGTGGTGTTTCGCGCCGCCGAGCGCAACGATGGCGCGCTTCTGGCATCGCGCATTCTGAAAGCGGTCAACAGCGTGCAGTTTGATCTCGGCAATGACCGACGGCTGGGGCGCTCCTGTTCGATCGGGTGGGCGGCATTTCCCTGGCTCCCTCCGGCCTGCTCAGACTTGCCGGTGGATGAAGTGCTCCGCCTGGCCGACCGCGGGCTCTATCTCGCCAAGCAACAAGGCCGCAATCAGGCGGTCGGCGTGATTCCTGCGAATTTCGCGCCGACCATCACGACTCCCGCCGCCAACTCCACGAGCGGTAATCTGCTGGCCCGACCGGCCAAGTACTCGACGCTCGAGCAACTCGTCGAAGACAACCTGCTGCGCGAGGTGAGCACACTGGGCGATCCAGCCGCTGCGGCTGCGGCCGCGGGGTAAACGGGCTCGCCTCCGGACGGCGGACGCCTGTCGCCCGCCCTCATTTCTTGTTCAGGAATCGCCGCCGGTTGAGATGGGTCGATGCGGTCGGCTGGATGTCGTCGTATTTCAACACGCTGATCGAACCGTCGACCTCAAGCACCGCCAGCGCCGCCTACCGGCAGGTGGGGACGCCGTGCTCGCGCAAGGCGCGTTCGAGCTCATCCAAGCTGACGTGTTCTTTGGCCATATGCGATGGGATGACTTCGCCGTCTTGAACCAGCAGGCTGGGTTCGCCTTGAAGATATTTCCGGAAGCGGCGATTCGCGCCCGACACTTCGGCAATGAGATAGTTCAAAACCAGCAGCGGGGCAGCGGCCACCGCGCCTCCGGCGAGCGACGTGTCGGGGCCGGTCATGGCATTGTGCACAGAATTCGAAAGCAACAGCAGCAGGGTGAGGTCAAACGGAGTCATCTGGCCGACTTCCCTCTTGCCGCTGAGGCGGATGCCGATCAGCACCAGGCAATAGATAACTCCGGTGCGCAGTGCAATCGGCAGCAGTGTGAGCAGGTTCGCGGGCAGCATTGCGGTTGCGTCTGCCGCTACTGCGGTGTCGCCGTAATCGGCACCGGCGCATTCTTCGGCGTGCTCAGGTAGCCGGTGATCTTGTTCTTGTCCACCGTCCACACCACGAGCTCGTAAAGCATGTGATCGCGTCCGGTATAGAATTGCACCGGCTCGCTCTGGTTCTTGTCTCGCTTTTCGATGGTTTTGTCATCGGCCGTAACGTTGAGCGTGTACTTGCCGTGTTTGGCGTCGGTTTTCTTGAGTTGCAGCGCCACGGTCGAGAACGCCTGCGGTTTCGCCCCCTTCAACAAGCTGAACTCATAGTACTGCCGGTCGCCTTTGTGTTTGAGGGCCTCGAGATCGCTGCGAGTATTGGCGATCAAGCCGCTCTGCACGCCGAGATCGCCGATGGTGCCCTGCAGTTTTGCAATGGTCGCATCGAGCGACGCTTTGGTGGCAGCCACGTCGGTTTTCACCCCGCCGACGTCGGTCTTCACGTTTCCAACTTCCCCGGCAACCGCACCGACATCCTTTTTCTCTTCCGCGGCCTGTTCGGCGATCTTCGCCGCCGCGGCCTGCTGCTGACGCTGCAAAGCGTCGGCCCGCGAGGCCATCTCTTTTTTGGTCATGCCGATCTTTTCGCCCAGCGTTTCCGCATCGGCCTCGGCCGACTGCATGCGCTTGGTCAAATCGTCAATCTGCTTTTGACTGGCGGCTTCGGCTTGCGTCGTCTTGTCGAGCTTGCCGTGTTGGTCGTAAATGAAAAACGACGACGCACCAGCGTAGGCAACCGCCAGAACGATGAGGATCCACTTGCCGATGTTGCTCTGCGGCTCGGGGTGGTAAACGGTCGGTTGTTCGCCTTCAGACATAAGAGATTGTCTCCGGTTGAGGTGGACTGTATGCCTATTGTTTGTGAGATGGGAGTCGCTGTCAATTGCGTTTCAGGTACTTGGCCAAAGGTAACTATCGCCTCGAAGTCGGCTTCGGCAGAGGCAAATGCCTTAAGGAAGTGAAAGTGCAAGCGGGCCCAGGTAACGTGACTTGGCTCCCATTCTGAGTCGTGGAATGGGCTCCCTGAACCGGCTTCGGTCGCCTCGCGCAACCCTGGCTAAAGGGTTTCGATTGCCTGTCGAAGATCGGTGATTTCGGTCACGCCGATCGCGCGCGCGAGGTGAGTCGCCAAGCGATAGGCCGAGCCACCGACCACAATTCTGGGCGCGCTTTCTCCCAACTTGGCTTGCACCATGCGAACCAGTTCCTCGACCGAAGGCAGGTTTGCGACCAGGGTGGTTGAAATGCACAGCGTATCGGCCGAACTCTCCTCGATGGCGGCAAGCACCGAGGAATGCGGCAGATTGCGGCCGAGAAACCGCACCTTCCAGCCGCTCGCTTCCATGGAATCGGCGACGAGATTGCCTCCGATTTGATGCAATTCTCCTGAAACTCCGGTCACGACTGGACTGCCGCGATGAGAGCAGAGGGGAAGCATTAGCGGGAAGATGGCCGCAATCGAATACTGCGTGATCGATGTGGCCATGTGCTCCTGGGCAACGGTGATCTTGTTCCGCTCCCAGAGCGTGCCGATGCGGCATTTCTGGGCAAACTCGCGCATCATCGCCGACAAATCGCACTCGTCAACTTGAGCGTTTCCACCTGGAAGTGCGCGTCGTATCGATCGCTCTGGCGTTCCCAGCCAAAGTATCGCACCCGGGCAGGGGCCAACCCAACTTCAAACGTAACCGGATTCTGCTGCGCGTCCGTCATACTGAGAAGCAGGCTGCCCTCCGCCCGCGCTCCCGGATCGGACATCCGTTGCCGCAGATCCTCGGCGCCCGAAACCAGATAGTCCCAAATCGTGGAACCGAAGTTCTTCTCCGGCTGGGGAGGAAAGAACCGATTGCCGGCACGATGGCGTGCACGAATGGCGCCGTCGGGCGCCAGCAGTAAGGCAACCATGCCGTCGAAATCCATCAGCCATTCCGCGAGCGCCGCCGTCTGCCCCTCCAGGGCATCGCCCAGATTCTGGGCGCCGGCAGAGTCCAGGATGCGGTTTCCGACCGTGATCGAGGCAAAATACGGATCGAGGAGCAAACCCCGGGGCATGAAGCCATGCGAATGGTGATGCGCTTCGCTACGCTGCCACGCACGAAAGGATTCTTCATTCGCCCGGCGCGTAAGCAGAAGAAACACTGAGGGATCTGAGGCGTCGGTCATGACGTCGAGACCGCAGAAACCAGGCGCATTTTCGACCAGCCGGGGCCGGTTCAGGAAGGCCCGGCGGACGTCGTCCTCGAGTCCGTTGCGCACCCGAAACCGCGAGATTACCGTCACCATTCTGAGGCTATCAGCCGAAGCCTCGAACCGCTTCAGTCGAGCTTTAGTTCACGACCCTCCGACTTTGGCGAGCGCAAACTAGAATAGAAATCGTGAACCATTGGGACGCCATCGTAATCGGGGCCGGCATTATCGGGCTGTCGCTGGCTATTGAATTACGAAAGCAGGGCCTGCGCGTTCTGGTGGTCGAAAAAGGCGAACCGGGACGCGAAGCATCCTGGGCCGCCGGGGGCATGTTGTCGGACTGCCCGCTCGAAACCTCGCCCGGGCTGCAGGAATTGGCGACCGCAAGTGCCGGCATGTATCCGGAGTTCGTCGGTGAACTGGAGAGCGAATCCGGTTTGACGATCGATCTGCGGTCGGTGGGAACGCTGGTTTTCGTCGACCGGCGAACCGAGCCTGGTCCCGGGTGGGCGGGACCGAACTCCCCGACCGGGCAAGGGTATGCTCTTCCCGGTCCACTCGCCGAATTGGAACCAGTGCTGCGCACCGACGACGGCTCGACCGCACTTTATGTGCCGGAACGCTGCGTCGATCCCCGGCAGTTGACCGCGGCCGCCCTCGCCGCCGCCAGGCATCGCGGTGTCGAACTTTCCTGCGGCGAAGGGGTTCTCGGCGTGGAAGTCGAGAATGAAAGGGCCTGCGGCGTCCGGACCCGTAAAACGCGATTCACCGCCGACACGGTGGTCAATTGCGCCGGGGCCTGGGCGCAACAGATCGCGCCCTCCAGGCCTCCGACGCGGCCCGTAAAAGGGCAGATGCTCGCGATCGTCATGCCGGAAAAAGAAATGGTGCGCCATGTGGTGCGCACCCCCGACGTTTACCTGATTCCGCGCAGCGATGGGCGAATGGTGATTGGCGCAACCGCCGAGGAAGCCGGTTTCGATAAGCAGACGGTGCCGGAAACAATCGAGCGGTTGCGGCGGGCGGCGATCGATCGGGTACCGAGCCTGGCCGATGCGCGCATCCAGGAAGCGTGGGCCGGTCTGCGTCCGGGAACTCCCGACGCATTGCCCATTCTGGGCCCGACCACAACTCGAGGATACTTCGTCGCCACCGGACACTTCCGCGACGGAATCCTGCTGGCGCCCGTGACCGCAAAGATTATGGCGCAGATCATCACCGGCTCAGCACCCGAGCTGGATGTGACCCGGTTCTCCGCCCAGCGTTTTTCCCCATGAGCCGCACCGTTTTCGCGCGCCCGCGCCTGGCAAGAATTCAGGTATATACTGAACCGTTTTCGGCAATGATTTTCAAGCACGCGCTCCGAGCGCGCCAGAAAGGCACAGACCATGGCTTCCCCGGCAGTCGATTTTGCCCGTAACAATCAGCCGCGATTCCTCGACGAGCTGAAGACTCTCCTCCGCATTCCCAGCATCAGCACGCTCGACGAGCACAAAGGTGACGTCGTGAAGGCGGCGGAATTTGTTGCCGCCGAGCTACGCCGCATCGGGATGGAGCATGTCGAAATCGTCCCCACCCAGGGTCATCCCCTGCTTTACGCCGACTGGCTGCACGCCGAGGGCAAGCCGACGGTGTTGATGTATGCGCATTATGATGTCCAGCCCCCCGACCCCGTCGACGAATGGCATACCCCCCCGTTTGAGCCGACCGAACGCAATAACAATATTTACGCGCGCGGCGCGGTTGATGACAAAGGCCAGCTCTGGATGGAAGTCAAAGCGCTCGAATCGTTGCTCGAGTCGCATGGCGGCAAGCTGCCGATCAACGTCAAAATCATTTTTGAGGGCGAAGAAGAAGTGGGCGGCGAATCGATCGCCGAGTACGTCCGCAAGCAGAAAGCGAAATTGAAAGCCGATTTTGCGCTGGTCTGCGACACCGAACTGTTCGCGCCGAATCTCCCCACTCTCTGCGTCGGCCTGCGCGGTCTGGTCTATACCGAGATTGAAGCGGTCGGGGCGAAGACCGATCTGCACTCCGGCATCTATGGAGGGGCGGCGCCGAATCCGCTGTTCGCGCTCGTCGAAATCATCAGCCAGCTCAAAGATGCCAAGGGCAAGGTACTCATCCCCGGCTTCTACAGCAAGGTCAAAGCCCCCAGCCAGGATGAGCTGAAGGCATGGAAGCGGCTGCCCTTCAACGAAGAGCATTATCGCAAGACCGAAGTCGGCTCCAAGGTGTTGACCGGCGAACCAGGATTTTCGGTGCTCTACCGGACCTGGGCGCGGCCCACCCTCGAAGTGCACGGCATGCCCGGGGGATTTGTGGCTCCGGGAGCGAAGACGGTGATTCCGGCCAAGGCCTCGGCCAAGGTTTCGATGCGCCTGGTGCCGAGTCAGGATCCCGACGACATTCTCAAGCGCTACACGGCGTTCGTCAAAAAACACACACCCAAGGGCATCGACACCAAAATCAAGGTATGGAGCAAGGGCCCGGCCGCCGTCGTCGGCACCGACAACCGCTTCATCAAAGCCGCGACCGAGGCGCTGCACGATACCTTCAAGAAGGAGACGGTATTCATTCGCTCCGGCGGATCAATTCCCATCGTCACCGACTTCCAGGACGTGCTGAAAATCCCATCGGTGATGATGGGCTTCGGTCTTCCCGACGACAACCTTCATGCTCCCAACGAGAAGTTCCACATTCCGAATTTCCATCGCGGGATTGAAACTATTTGTTTGTTTTTCGAGAAGCTAGGGTGAAGTTCAGGTGAGGGACGGGTTTTCCCAAATTGTCTTCCCGGACGCGGCGCGGGCACCCGAAACTCCCTAAAAGGGGGCGTCGGGCACAGGTTCCCCCGTGCGCCCGGGATCGAGCGTCGAGGAAGGTAGCTTGAGCCGCGACCAAGGGGAACCCGCCCCGGAACTCGCCAATCGCGCGCCTTCAGGTAAAATGATGAGTTTGAGGGAAACTGGCATGCGTCCACGGGTTCTCGCGTCGATGGTATTGTTCCTGGCAGTGACCATGGTGTCGGCACCATGGCTGCAATCGCAATCCGATCAGGAAGTACCGCATTTCAATGCCTCGGCTCCGGCTGCCGGCGAAGAGCTTCCGCCGATTCTGACCCGGGACCAGCTTTGGGGCGGCCATGCGCAATTTCCCTATCAGACGCACGCCTACGAACTGGCGGCGAAGATTCCCCAGGTTCTCTACCAGCAGCCGTGTTATTGCCACTGCGACCGCAGCATGGGCCACAACAGTCTGCACAGTTGTTTCTCGGGCACACACGGCGCCGAGTGCGGAACTTGTCTCAAAGAGCTTTACTACACTTACACCATGAACAAGCAGCACAAGACGGCGCAGGAAATTCGCGCTGGCATTATCAAGGGCGACTGGAAGACGGTCGATCTCGCAAAGGCCGCCAGTATCAACTGAAAGCGTCCGCGAACGAATTGGTTGAATCCGAGCTTTTCGTTTTCAATTCCGAACCAGAAGGCGGTTTGATGGCACTGAAGGTTACTCCGAAGCAAAAAGTGGTTGAAGATCCACGGCACACCCAAGCGGTTCAAAGCTACGAGTCCGGGCTCCGCGCCTTGCAGGAACACAAGTTCGAAAAAGCCAAAGGCCACCTGCAGAAGGTCCTGGCTGGCCCGGATAAGGCTTTGGTCGATCGAGCGCAGGTTCACATCCTCACCTGCGACAAGCACATGGATGCACCCGCATTGCAGTTCAAGACCACCGAAGAGCACTACGACTTTGCGGTCTCGCTGATCAACGCGGGCGACTACGTAACCGCGCGCGAACATCTCGACAGGCTCTTGAAGCAGAATCCGAAGTCCGAGTATGTTCTCTATGGGTTGGCGGCATTGCATTGTCTGACCGGCCACGTCGAAGAATCGCTCAAGACACTTGACGAGGCGATTCAGGCCAAGCCAGCGTTGCGCTTCCAGGCGCGGAACGACACCGATTTCCAGAATCTGGCCGAGGACCCGCGCTTCACCGAACTCTTGTATCCGGATCCAGGCGCGGGAGAATCCGAGCCCGAAGAAGAGGCGAACCGGTACTAGCTGTCATTCGCTCCTGACTTCCGCAACTACCGGCCGCCAGCTGGCGGCGGCATCGAGGCGGTATGCTTCCCCCTGTGCGCACGGACTCCTTTGAAAGCGGCCAGGCTGGCCCTGACCTGCGCGTGGTGGCGATCGGCGGCGGCACGGGCCTCTCGACCCTGCTGAAGGGGCTGAAGCGCTACGTCATGACGCCGGCTCTGGCCACCTCCGGTCAGCCGACCATCCGCGAGCTGTGCGGCGTGGTGACGGTCAGCGACGACGGCGGATCGAGCGGCCGCCTGCGCAAAGAGCTGAATATGCTTCCACCGGGCGATGTGCGCAACTGCATCGTTGCGCTCTCGGAAGACGAAGCCCTGCTCTCGCGCCTGTTCCAGCATCGCTTTCAGAAGGGTTCGGGTCTCGAGGGCCACAGCTTCGGAAATCTGTTTCTGGCTGCCCTCACTTCGATTACCGGAGATTTTGCCGAGGCAATCCGGCTGTCTTCTGAAATCTTGCTCACGCGCGGGCACATCTATCCGGCAACCATGTCGAGCGTCGAACTGGAAGCCTCGTTCGAAGACGGAACCAAGGTCCGCGGCGAAACGCAGATCACGGCGAGCAAAGGCAAAGGCAAGATTCGAGAACTGGTGCTGGTGCCGCATGACGTCGAACCGCTTCCCCAGACCCTCGAGGCCATCGCCAACGCCGACCTGATCACCATCGGACCCGGTTCCCTGTTCACCAGCCTGATTCCCAATCTTCTGGTGCGGCGAATTCCCCAGGCGATCAAGGACTCTCCTGCGATCAAGGTATTTATCTGCAATCTGATGACGCAAGTTAATGAAAGTTTAAGTTTAACTGCTGCGGAGCACATCCGCGCACTCAACAAACACGCCGGGGCGCAGTTATTTGACTATGCCATGATCAATCGCAAGGCGGCGTCCCCGGAAATGAAATCCAAGTACGCGAGCGAAGGAGCCTCGCAAATCGTGGTCGATCTCGATGCCATCGAGAAACTTGGCGTATGTCCCGTGCTCGGCGATTACCTGGAAGAGGGCGAAGTGGCCCGGCACGCCACCGACCGCGTCGCGCACGACCTGATGGCCATGATGGCACAAGCGCCCGGCCGGCAGACAATCCGCGGCTAGGTTTGCGGGGCTTTGATTTCCGTGGAGAGACCGCGCCTTCTGCGCGGTGAGCTCTGCCGAGCGACGAACGGAATCGCGGCGACGAGCGGCCTCGCGATCAACGTTCGAGTATATTGACTGAGTATGCGAAAAGTAACCGCAACCGAGCCCAAGACGAAGTCTTTCGCAGCCACTCCGCCCGCTCCACGCATCGCCGTGGTCGTCATGGCGGCCGGCAAAGGCACCCGCCTCAAGTCCAATCATCCCAAGGTTCTGCATGAAATTGGCGGCAAGCCGATCCTTGCCCATGTGATTCGGACGGCGGCGAAGGTCGTCGCCGCCGAGGACATTTTCGTTATCATCGGCCACGAAGCCGAGCGCGTGCGCGCTGCGGTTTGCTCGAGCAAGGTGAACTTCGTGCTGCAAGAAGCGCAGCGCGGCACCGGTCACGCGCTTATGGTGGCGCGCGAGGCGCTCTCCGGCGGAGGTAATCGTCCTAAGTATGACCAGATCCTTGTGCTCTCCGGAGACGCTCCGCTGATTACTCCGGAAACAATCAAACGATTGAGTGCCTTTCACGCCGCCGAGGGGGCGGCCATGACTTTGCTCAGCACCGAGATCCCGAATCCTTACGGATATGGGCGAGTGATTCTGAAACGCGCGCCGCGGCGGGCGGGCGGCGAAGCCGCGGCAGGCACCGAAGTCGAGGCCATTGTCGAGGAGAAGTCGGCCAGCGCGCAGCAGAAAAAGATCCGCGAAATCAATTCCGGGTTTTACGCCTTTGATGGACCGGCTTTGTATGAGCATATTGACCGTCTATCGACCAACAACGCCCACGGCGAGTACTACCTTACGGACATGGCTGCGGTGTTTCACCGGGCGCACAAAAAAGTCGTAGCCATCAGGACCCCGAACTCCAGCGAAGTACTCGGCAGCAACACGCGTGCGGAAATGATGATGCTCGATGCCCAGATCCGCCTGGCAAAGTGCCGCGAACTGCTGGAGGCGGGCGTGACGATTTTCTATCCGCACACGGCGGTGATCGATAGCGACGTGGAAGTGGGCGTCGACACCGTGATCGAGCCCTGCGTCCAATTGTTGGGTACAACAAAAATTGGCGCCGACTGCCGCATCCGCTCCTACAGCGTGATTGACAACTCTCTGCTTGGCGACCGCGTCACCGTGAAGCCGGGGACAATCGTGGAAGACTCCCGCGTCGGCGCCGGAGCCGTGCTCGGCCCCTACTCGCATCTGCGTCCGGGAAGCGAGATCGGCGAGAGCGCGCACGTTGGCAACTTCGTCGAAACCAAAAAAATCAAGTTGGGCAAAGGATCGAAGGCGAATCATCTCAGCTACCTGGGCGACGCCGAAATCGGGAACGGTGTGAACGTGGGCGCCGGAACCATCACCTGCAACTACGACGGGGTCAACAAGAACCGGACCGTCATCGAAGACGAAGCATTCATCGGCAGCGATTCAACCCTGGTTGCCCCGGTCCGGATCGGACGCGGCGCTTACGTTGCGGCCGCCAGTTGCATTACCGAAGACGTGCCCGCCGATGCCCTGGCGCTCGGGCGTGCACGACAGAGCGTGAAACCAGGCTGGGCCCGCGCCAAGCGCGAAGCGCAGAAGCCCTGATTTCGCTGCCGGGGACGCCAGACGTTCTCCGCCCGGCCAGCAGCCGCTTCGCCGGAAAAAACCAGGGGACGGTCGTCCCTCCGCTTCAGAATTTGGAATACACTAGACCCCGAGTGCAACCATGACCCCGACCCACCCCGCTCAGGAAGCCTTGGTCCGCTACGATGTTTCCCTGCTGACCGCCGAAGATTTCTATCTGTTCAACGAAGGCAGTCACTATCGCATTTACGAGAAGATGGGAGCGCACCCTGCCGAATCCGACGGCACCCACGGCACGGTGTTCAGCGTCTGGGCTCCCAACGCACGCCAGGTCTCTGTCATCGGAGACTTCAACGGATGGAACGCGGAGTCCCATCCGCTCCAGCCCCGCGGCTCGTCGGGCATCTGGGAAGGCTTTATCCCCGGCCTTGGCAAGGGCACACTCTACAAGTTCCATATCGATTCCACCCAGCTCGGGTACCAGATCGAAAAGACCGATCCGGTGGGACTGTACGCCGAGAAGCCTCCCCACACGGCGTCGGTCGTCTGGGACCTCAACTACGCCTGGAACGACGGCGCCTTTCTCGAAGGGCGCGCCGGCCTCAATTCGCTGCATGCCCCCATGTCGATCTACGAGGTTCATCTCGGCTCGTGGATGCGCATTCCGGAAGAGCAAAATCGTTCGCTGACCTATCGCGAGATCGCGCCCCGCCTGGCCGAGCACGCGAATAAACTGGGATTCACCCACGTCGAGCTTCTTCCCATCATGGAGCATCCGTTCTACGGTTCCTGGGGTTACCAGACGACCGGCTACTTCTCTCCCACAGCGCGCTATGGCACGCCGCAGGATTTCATGTATTTCGTGGATTATCTGCACCAGCGCGGCATCGCCGTGATTCTCGATTGGGTTCCATCGCACTTCCCTTCCGACGGCCACGGCCTGGCATTTTTCGACGGCACCCATTTGTTCGAGCACTCCGATTCCCGACAGGGCTTCCATCCCGATTGGAAGACGTTCATCTTCAATTACGGCCGCAGCGAAGTGCGCAGCTTCCTGATGTCGAGCGCCATGTTCTGGCTGGACAAATATCACATCGATGGCCTGCGCGTGGACGCCGTCGCTTCCATGCTCTATCTCGACTACTCGCGCAAAGAGGGCGAGTGGATTCCCAACCAGTTCGGCGGACGCGAGAACCTGGAGGCCATCGATTTTCTGCGCCGCTTCAACCTTGAAGCCTACAAAGAGCATCCTGACATTCAGACCTACGCCGAGGAGTCGACCTCGTATCCCATGGTTTCGCGGCCCACACATCTGGGCGGTCTGGGGTTCGGGCTGAAGTGGGACATGGGCTGGATGCACGATACGCTTCAGTACTTCAGCCAGGATCCGATTCATCGTCAGTATCACCACAACAAGCTAACCTTTCGCATGCTCTATTCCTTTCACGAGAACTTCGTCTTGCCCCTGAGCCATGACGAGGTCGTGCACGGAAAAGGATCGCTGATCGGCAAGATGCCCGGCGACGAGTGGCAGAGGTTTGCCAATCTGCGTCTGCTTTTTGCCTATATGTTCGCCCAGCCCGGCAAAAAGCTGCTTTTTATGGGCTGCGAGTTCGGACAGGTGAGCGAGTGGTCGCACGATCGCAGCCTCGACTGGAACGTGCTGCAATACCCGGTGCACAGCGGTCTGATGAACTGGGTCGAGCAACTCAACCGCGTCTATCGCAGCGAATCTTCCCTGCATTGGTTCGATAATGATCCCAAGGGCTTTGAATGGGTCGATTGCAACGATGCGCCGATGAGCGTCGTCTCGCTGTTGCGCAAGGGGAAAGAGGGCGACAGTCCGATGCTTATCGCGTGTAATTTCACGCCCGTCCCGAGACTGGGATACATGGTTGGCGTGCCCGCGGGCGGCTACTGGAAGGAAATCCTGAATAGCGACGGGCGGGAATACGGGGGCAGCGGCATGGGCAATATGGGGGGCACCGAAGCACTTCCCCATTCGACTCATGGACGCCCCTATTCGTTGCGTCTCACCTTGCCGCCGCTGGGCGCGCTTTTTCTGCGGCAGGCATAGCCGGGGTCGCCGGGTTATAAGTCCGAAATCGGTGTTTCCACGGGGGTGGTATCGAACCCTGGCTCGAAGGATTTCGGCCACCGCTGCCGGCTCCGAATCGGACGCGTGAACGAGTTCGCGCCTCCAATGGCCGCCGACCGCGAGGATCGCGAAACGAGGGTTGCTGTCCCCCTCCTCCTCCCGCACAAAACCGAGATCGATCTTATCCCCAACCTGATCCTCCGCATGGCGATGGCTGATACCTCACGGGGACAACCAGCGAGCGGCGATCGCAGATCGGGGAGAATGGTTTATCCCGCACGTTCGCGACGCGGCTGGCCCAGGTCCTAACTTGATGCCAGAAAAGTACCGGGCCCTTCTCCTTTCCTGCTCTCATGCTAGACTCGCAACTGGGTCCACCAGCTTTGCGGATGCGCATCCTCACCCGCTACATTCTGGGAGAAGTCGTCTCCCACGCCTTGATCGGCGCGGCGGTATTTACTTTCGTCCTGTTCACAAAAGCGCTCGGTTCGATTCTCGAATTGATGGTGCGCAACAGCGCTCCACTGCCCAGTGTGGCCGAGATCTTCTTCTTCACCGTCCCGGGCGCGCTCACCTACACCATACCGATGGGCGTGCTCGTTGGCATCCTCATCGGACTCAGTCGCCTGGCCGCCGACAGCGAAGTGACCGCCATGCGCGCCAGCGGACTGGGAGTCTGGACCTTCCTGCGCGTGATCTCACTTTTTGTCGTGGTGGCTTGGCTTCTTGCTCTCGTCAACAGTGTCTACCTGGCGCCCCTCTCGCTTGCCGCTCTCGGGCGATTGGAGGATAACCTCAAGTCTTCCCAGGCCTCTTTCGAAGTCCAGCCCCGCGTGTTTTATGAGGGATTCCCCAAGATCATTCTCTATGTGCAGGATGTCAAAGCCATGTCCGGTGGCGCTTTGTGGAAGGGCGTGTTCCTTGCCGATTTGAGCGACCCCGCCGCTCCTCGCGTCAGTCTGGCACGCGAGGGCCTGCTGGTCAGCCAGGGGCCCGACACCTTGGACCTGCATCTCAAGGACGGTTCCACCCACGAAATGCCCGACCCCAAAAATCCCGACCAGTACCAGATCGATACCTTCCAGACCACCGACCTCCCCATCCAGATTCCGGCTTCGCAGAGCACGCAGGAACATGAACCCACATCGTTGCATGCCATGAGCGTGGCCGATCTCCTCCGGGTCGCGCGCACCGTCGACCCGGTCCACCGCCGCGCATACCTGATCGAATACCACAGTCGACTGGCGTTGCCCACCGCCTGCATCGTGCTCGCCCTGGTTGGCATTCCACTCGGCCTTTCCTCAAAAAAAGGCGGCAAGTCGAGCGGATTTGTCCTCACCATCCTGCTCGTCTTTCTCTACTATTCGATCTCCTTGGTCGGAGTGTCTTTTGCGCGGCAGGGGCACATTCCTCCCGCCGCCGGCGTCTGGCTGGCGGACTTCGTGTTTCTTGTCGGAGGCGTCTTTCTGCTTTGGCAATCGGAACGTCGCCCCATCGAGTTGGCCGGGTTTCGCGCCTGGTGGAAAACCTCAACTGAGCCAATTTCGTCGTCGAAAACTCCGATCGGCACAACGCCCGGCCTGCCCGTGGCCCGACCCGCAAACGGCGGCCTGAACCCCCGCCGCGCCCTGACCATGCCCCGGCGCTTGTTCAATCTGCGATTCCCCACCATCCTCGACGATTACGTGCTGCGCGGCTTTGCCCTCTACCTGGCCCTCATCGTGGCCACTTTCCTGGTGCTGCTGCTGGTCTTCACGTTGTTTGAGCTGCTGGGCGACATCCTGCGAAATCAAGTCTCCCCTCTTACCGTCGGCGAATACCTGCTGAACGTCGTACCCTATTTTCTCTACAACACCACGCCTCTCAGCATGCTGCTCGCGGTGCTGGTCACCTTCGGACTGCTGCAGCGTTCGAACGAAATCACCGCCATCAAGGCCACCGGCATCAGCCTGTACCGCATCGTCGTTCCCGTCCTGATCGCCTCGACCGCGGTCGCCGGTGTGCTCTTCGCTTCCGACCAGCTCTATCTTCCCTACACCAACAAGCGGCAGGACGCGCTGCGCAACGAAATCAAGGGCAAGCCGCCACAAACCTATCTTCGCCCCGACCGCAAGTGGATTTTCGGCCAGCACTCTGACATTTATTACTATCAATTTTTCGATCCCGACCGCGATGTCTTCGGAGGAGTTTCCGTCTTCCAATTCGATCCCCACACCTTTCAGATCACGCACCGCATCACCGCCGACCGCGCCCATTGGTCGAGCCCCATGGGCCGCTGGGTGTACGAGCAGGGATGGGAGCGCAGCCTCAACGGCTCCGCCCATGAGAGCTACCGCAAGTTCGATGTCGCCACCTATCCCGAACTGTCGGAACCGCCTGCCTACTTCAAGAAGGAAATCAAACAGTCTTCCGAGATGAGTTACGACGAACTGCGCCGCTATATTTACGATCTCGAGCAAAGCGGCTTTGACGTGGTTCGCTTGCGCGTGCAGTTGCAGAAAAAGATTGCCTATCCGCTGATTACGCTCGTGATGGCGATCCTGGCGATCCCGTTCGCGCTGTCTGCCGGCAAGCGCTCCGCCGTTGCCGGAGTAGCAACCGCCATCGGCATCGGCGTTTTCTATTGGATGATTTCGGGCCTGTTCGAGGCGATGGGTAACCTGAGCCAGCTTCCACCCGCCGTCGCCGCCTGGTCTCCGGACCTGGTCTTCGGCTTTATCGGCGGCTACCTGATTCTGCGAATGCCAACCTGAAGCCTCGGGGAGCCTCCCCGAGGCAGATGGGTATGCAGGCGACGGAGGCGACGAGGACCTTTGCCGGCCGGTCCGCCGCTGACTGCGGGCTTTTAGTGCACCGCGACCCCGCTCGGCGTCGCCGGGGTGATGACGGTGGGCAGAGCGCTCATCGAGCCGGTGGTCGTGTTCAGCGTATACGGTGTAACGTTGTTCGAGTTACTGTTCGAGACAAAGAGGAACTGCCCGGTATTATTCACGCTCGGATGCAGCGCCAGAGAAACCGGTGCTGATCCGGTCTGCTGGCTGGCTGGGCTCAGCGCCGTCAACTTGCCGGTCGAGGACGCAACGCTGTAACCGTAGACCGCATTCTGGCCTGCGCTGAGTACATAGAGAAAATTGTTCGTCGGGTCCACCGCCATCTGAATCGGGCTCTGCCCCGGCGAGACACTGCAAGAAGCCTGCGGAGGGCAGGTCACGGGGAAAAACAGATTGTTCTGCACCTCCAGCGTCGTGCACCCGCCGATCTGAACGCTGGTACAGACCTGGAAAGGATTCAGGTGGCCGCCATTCGGATCCTCACTCCCCACGTACACGAACACGCCGCCGGAATTGTTTCCCGCCGTGGGGGAGTACGTGTTGACGGCCATCACCGAGATCGGATCGGCCTCGGCAATGGCATAGGGCGAACTTGTCGTCTCGGTCAGGACGCCCGATGAACTCACGCTATAAACGCTGACCGTATTGTCGCTGTGTTGCGGCAGCACACAGCTGGCCGTGCACAGGTCTAAATTGTTGGTGACAAATAAGAGTTCCTCGGCTGTCCCGTTCACCGGCGTGAAGGCAAGCGCCGACAGCGCGGTGGGAATCTTGCTCAAATAGAAAGGACTGCCGCTGGCCAAGCTAAGCGTCCCATTGTTCATGGTAAACACCGAAATCGAAGGACACACGTCGGCCGCATTCTGTGGGTTGTGCGGGCAACTCGGATTGGTCGGTGAGGGAGTCGGATATCCCGGATACGGATACGACCCCTGATCGATTACGAACAGGAATTGCCCCGCCGCATCTCGCGTCATGGCGACCGCGGTGTCGGGATAACCGTTGGCGGTCCAGGTCACGGCCGTGCCCGGTGCCGACAGGCTTCCATCGGAGTTCACGGTGAATGGATAAATCGATGGCAAAATCGTCGCCGGGCTATTCGGTTCACAGATACCATTCTGCAGCACACAAGGCGTACCCTGATTCAAGACGAAAGCGTTCGAGCCCGCCGGATCGAGCAAAATGTCCAGCGGAAGGCCGCACGGCTCCGGATTTTGCTGCGAGGCCGCCGTCGGACAGGTGCTGGCATTCGAATTGATGTAGGACAGCCCTCCCGTATTCAGATCCACGGAAAAAGAACTCACGTTGTCTCCGTAGCCATTGCTGCCCTCGGTCAGCACATACAAGGCTCCCGAGGGCCGGGAGGAGGTACTGCCGCAACTGATCAGAAATACGCTCAGGGCGCAAATCGCCGCCAACACAAACCCTGCGACCGAATTCTTTGACATCTATTCTCCCTAGGGGGTAGTTTGCCGCTTGCTGTGCGGCCGACAGTGTCCAGCCAGGCGTCACCGCAGCCTGAAGCGCGTGGCTGAAATATATCTGTGTAACAGGAATGAGCGGGAAGAGCAAACCCCTAAACCGGGGCAACCGCCGGAATCCGGATTTCCATCTCTAAGCCGCCCTCTTTCCGGTTGGATGCATGAAGTTGCCCGCCGTGCAGCCTGATGGCCCGGTCGGCAATCGACAAACCGAGGCCGGCGCCGCCGGTCTGCCGGTTGCGGGCATCGTCCAGCCGGTAAAAGGGCTCAAAGATCTTCTGCAACGCTTCGCTCGGAACACCCGGCCCGGAATCGAGGACGCGAATGACAATCTCGTCCCCTTGTCCGTTTCCTGACCGCTGCCGCTCCAGCCGCACCTCCACGGTAGTGCCTTCGGCAGTATAACGCGTAGCGTTTCTTACTGCATTCTCGACGGCGCTGCGCAGCAGTTCGGGGTCGGCCTCCACCAGAAAATCATCGTCCGCATCCGCCACCACCCGACATCTCCGCCCGTGATTTTCGTACTCGGCGTCGTGGGCCACCTGCTCGACCAGTTCCCGCAGCGACAGCATAGCCTTATTCAACCCGTCGGCCCCCGATTCCAGCCGCGAGATGGTCAGCAGCCGCCCGATAAGCTGATTCAGGCGGTCGGCCTCCAGTTCGATCCGGTTGAGAGATCCTTCGGCCTCACGGGTCGATTTCTGCCGCGCCAGGCCCAGCGCCACGCTCAGCCGCGCCAAGGGAGACCGCAGCTCGTGCGAAACATCCTTCAACAGACGCGCCTGCGAGTCGACCAGCCCCTCGATCCGTTCCGCCATGCGGTCAAAATCGCGCATCAACTCGGTCAATTCGTCGTGCCGTCCACTGGCCGGCGCGCCCGCGCGCGCGCTCAGGTCGCCGGCCGCCAGGCTCTGGGTCGCTGCACGCAAACGCGCCACCGGACTGGTGATCGACCAGGCCAGCAGATAACACATCAGTCCCGACGTAAGGATTGCGATCGTGATGCCCAGCCCGGGAATGTCATGCGGTCCGAAAAATACGCGCGGACCCGGCGGCAACTCCAGCACCAGCGTGTACCGCCTTCCGTCAAGCGTCAACGCTTGCCGCATGACGCGGTCGGGCATCAGGTTGTCCATCCATCCACGGCGACGCGGCGGGCCACTGCGCGGCGGACCACTTTGCGCCGTCGTGCCTTCGCGCACGTCTTCGATCCAGGGTGGAACCGAGCGCCCGGAGAGCTCATGACCGGACGGATCAAAAACGAACGCCCGCACCTGCTGCGTGTGCCAAAGTTGCTCCAGATACTCGTGTGCGGCGTGCTCGCCGCCGGTTTGATACGCGTTCACCACCTCCGCCAAAATCTGCGGACCCTGGCTCTCGATTCCCCGCCGCGGACTCAAGGCGATTGTCACCAGAATCGCCAGCACTAGGAATAGTGCCTGGGCCGCCCAGAACGAGAGGAAAATCTTGAGGAACAGACTTTTCATGGCTTCGCCTTACTTCTTCGCCTTCGCCGCCGGGCGCGCAAACATATATCCGACGCCGCGAATCGTCTTGATATGGTCGCCGTCTTCTTCCGAGTCGCCCAACTTGCGCCGCACTTTGCTGACATGCATGTCGATGCTGCGATCAAAGGGCATGAACTTCCGGCTGAGTACGGCGTTCACCAGTCGCTCCCGCGTCACCACCCGACCGGCTTCTCGCAGCAGCACTTCCAGCAAATTGAACTCCACCGAGGTGAGATCGACCGGCTGCCCCGCCCGTTGCACGCTGCGCGTCGCCGGATCCAGCTCCACGTCGCCGATGCTCAGCACCTCGGGCACGGCGTCGGCCGCCTTGACGGGCTTGGTACGGCGCAGGACCGCCCGAATTCGGGCCACCAGTTCCCGCGGATTAAACGGTTTTGGCAGGTAATCATCGGCCCCGATCTCGAGCCCCACGATGCGGTCGACGTCTTCCCCGCGAGCGGTCAGCAACAGCACCGGAATCTTCGAAACGCTGCGAATCCGCCGCAGCACCTCGAAGCCATTGATCCCCGGCAACATTACGTCAAGCACGACCAGCGAATATTCGTTCGTCAGCGCCTGTTGCAGGCCCTGTTCGCCGTCATGCACCGCCTTCAGGCTGAACCCCTCGGCCGTCAGATACTCCTGCACCAGACCGCACAATTCCACATCGTCATCGACTACCAGTACGTGATCCATTCTCTTGATCATTCAACACCCTCGCATGGCTGCGCGCGGTAAAGATTTGTGATTGTTCAAACCCTAGCGGCTTTCCCAATTTGGCCTGTTAGCGATCCGGGTTCTCCGGTTCCTCCCTAGCCCCTGGTCCGGCCTCTCCTTTACAAAACTTTACCGCGCTTGACCGACTCTTTACCCCATATTTTCAGGAATAGTGTTCTTATCGGCATATACATTCGGGTCCGGCCCGATCCACGAAATCAAAAGTAAGGCAAAAGAAAGGGAAAAAGGAGTCCTCCATGAAACTCACACGAATTCGCATTCTGTCGATGGCCGCCGCGGTGGTGCTGGCGGTGACGGCCGCGGTGGCGCAAGGCCCGCACGGTTTTGGCGGCCCGGATGGCGATTTTCACCACCTGCTCAGGCAGTTGAATCTGACCACTGAACAGAAGAGCCAGGTCAAGGCGATCTGGGAAAAGGAAAAGCCCACCCTGCAGCCGCTCATGGAGCAAATGCACCAAAGTCGTGCTGCCATGGCTGCTCTTGAGGCCGCCGGCCCGTTCGACGAAGCGAAGACAACCGCGCTCGCCACGCAGAACTCCCAGACCATGATCCAGCTGCAGGTCGAACACGAGCGCATGAAGTCGGAGATCATGCAAATTCTCACCGCCGATCAGAAAACCAGACTGGCGCAGCTTGAGGCCAATCACGAGGCGCACATGAGCAAGCACGCGCCGCCTCCGCCTGCCGATTAAATTTCTCCTGGAGTCTCTCTCCTTCCGGGCGGAAACGGAAACTCCAATCTCCGTCTTCGCCCGGCTTTTTTGAGACCCAAGTTTCCCGCAGGAGAGGTATATGGAACACGCCGACCTACTTTATTCCGGGTTGATGTTCGCTGCCGGCATGTTGTCGGTCTGGGCTCTGGTGCTGCTGACGGCAACCTTTGTCGTTCTTGCACCGTCAGCGCGAAAATCGGGACCCTCCGCTGCTACAATCTCGTCTAGCAAGCCTCAGGTTCTCGCCGGTCATGGTGCCGAAAAAGTTACGCCCTCTCGTTCCGTATCTCAAGCGCTACCGCCGCGGACTGTGGTGGGGCGGTCTTTGCGTCCTGTTCAATAACGGCATCTGGGTCCTGTTCCCGCAAGTCCTCCGCCGCGCCATCAACGACCTCAATTCCGGCGTCACCCGCCACAAGCTTCTCACTTATTCCCTGATCATCATCGCCATCGCCCTGGTCAGAGGCTTGTTTCAGTTTCTGACGCGCTGGGTGGTCATCGGAATCTCGCGCGATATCGAATTCGATCTGCGCAACGATCTTTTCGCCCACCTCGAACGCCTCTCCTGCTCCTACTACCAGCGCAATCGCACCGGCGACATCATGGCCCGCGCCACCAACGACCTCAATGCCGTCCGCATGCTCCTCGGCCCGGCGATCATGTACTCGGCCAACACCGTCGTCTTCACCGCCGCCGCGCTCGCCTTCATGCTCGCCATCAGTCCCCGGCTTACGGTCTTCGCCTTTTTGCCGCTGCCCATTGCCAGCATCGTCATCCAGTACTTCGGACGCCGCATCCACGAGCGCTTCGAGCGCATTCAGGCCATGTTCTCCGACATCTCCGCCCGTGCCCAGGAGAATTTCTCCGGCGCCCGTGTTATCCGCGCCTACGTGCAGGAACAAGCCGAAATCGCCGCCTTCGAAAGCGCCAACCGAGAGTACATCCGCCGCAGCCTGGGCCTGGTCCGCCTCATGGGAATGCTCTGGCCCACGCTCGAATTCATGCTGGGCGCCGCCGTAGTCATCGTCCTCTGGCTGGGTGGCCGGCAAGTCCTTCTCGGCAAGATGAACGTAGGCGATTTCGTAGCCTTCAATACCTACATGATGCAACTGACCTGGCCGGTGATCGCCCTGGGATGGGTGATCAACATCTTCCAGCGCGGAACCGCCTCCATGGTACGGATCAACGAAATCCTCCAGCAGCAACCGGAAATCGCCGACCAACCTGGTGTGTGGACTCCAGTTGCACCCGCGCCCTCGGGCGCAGACCGGCTCTTCGCGAATGCTCTCCCCGCCGCCAACATCCAGGGCGAAATCGAGTTCCGCAACCTCAACTTCGCCTACGACGGGGTTGCCGTCCTCAAAGACATCAACCTCCGCATTCCCGCCGGCTCGAGCCTGGCCCTGGTGGGCCCGACCGGCTCCGGCAAAACCACGCTCGTCAATCTGATCCCCCGCATCTACGACGCCGCGCCCGGCTCGGTCTTCATCGATGGACAGCCCATCCGCCAATTCCCTCTCGACTCCCTCCGCCGCAACATCGGCTTCGTGCCGCAGGAAACCTTCCTGTTCAGCGACACCATCCGCGAAAACATCGCCTACGGCGTCGCGCGCGAAGACGGCGAAGCCGCCTTCGAAGACATCCAGGCAGCCGCCGAAGCCGCCAACATCGCCCAAGACATCGAGAGTTTCCCCGAGAGGTATAACACTACGGTAGGGGAGCGCGGCATCACTCTGTCGGGTGGGCAAAAACAGCGTACCGCCATCGCCCGCGCCCTTCTGCGCAGCCCGCGCATCCTTATCCTCGACGATGCCCTTTCGAGCGTCGATACCCACACCGAGGACAAAATTCTCAACCACCTGCGCGAAATCATGCGCGGACGCACCACCATCTTCATCTCCCACCGCGTCTCGACCGTCCGCAATGCCGACTGCATTGCCGTCCTCCATCATGGCCGCATTGTCGAACAGGGCACCCACGATCAGCTGATCGCCCACAACGGGTATTACACCGACCTCTACAACAAACAGCTGCTGGAAGAAGAACTGGCCGAAGTCTGAGTCCCTACGGTCCCAAGTCCCAAAGAAGATCCCTGAGAGCAACCGCTTTCGGTCGCAGCCGGCGCTCGAGAAGGGATACCCCGGTCCGCCCAACCGGACAGTCGATATGTGACTTTAGTCACAAATGGGAATTAATAGTGCATAGTCATACAACCCCAAAGCGGAATATCTTGCTCTGACAGGGAGAAAGCATAGATAATGCTTTCCAGCCCCTCACAATTCTGCTGTGCCACGGAGTATCCATGCGACGTCTGCCTTCGTCCTTGCTGTGCCTGTCCAGCTCTTCGACCCTGATTGTCTCGATCCTGATCCTCTCCACCCTGGGCTTTGCGGCTGCGCCCGACCGCATCCAAGGTACGATCGATGCACGCCAGACGGTTCCCTTGGCTAAGAGCCTTCATCCCAAAGCACAGCCGCAGTTTGATCTCGGGCTCGTTGACCCGCTGCAGCCGCTGAGCTATATCACGATCTTCACCTCTCCGTCGCCAGCCCAGCAGAAGGCTCTCAATCAACTTCTGGCGCAGCAGCAGGACAAAACGTCGCCCAATTATCACAAGTGGCTTACCACTCAGCAGTATGCCGACCGTTTTGGGCTCAGTCCGAACGATCTGAACAAAATCACCCTGTGGCTCGCGTCGAATGGCCTGCAGGTACATAGCATCGGGAGCGGCCACAGCACGATCGTCTTCAGCGGCACCGTTGCCCAGGTGCAGCACGCTTTCGGAACAGAGATCCACAGATATCAGGTCGATGGCGATGACCATTTCGCGAACGCAACGCCGGTCGCAATTCCCGCCGCGCTGAACGGCATCGTCACTGCCGTCATAGGTCTCCATGATTTCCGTGCGTTGCCGGCCAACCGCGGAAGCCGGGGTGGGCAAAAGCTTCGTCCCCAGTATTATGACTCGGGTTTCATATTTCCGAATTTCCTCGCCCCTGACGATGTCGCCACAATCTACGACATCAGCCCGCTCTACAATGCGGCGACTCCCATTAACGGTGCCAACCAGACGCTTGCCGTCGTCGGCCAAACCGACATTTATCTTGACGATATCAACGACTTCCGAACCGGTTTCAATCTTTCGTCAATTCCCTCTTCCGGGACACCTACGGCCGGCTCTTGCACCGTCAACGCGAACGGCATCGTCATCTCTCCGTGCACTACTACCAACTTTGCCTATGTGCTTTTGGGCACGGATCCGCTCGTTCCCTCCGCCGGCGACCTTAGCGAATCCGACCTGGACCTTGAATGGTCGGGAGCGGTCGCCCGTGACGCGCAAATCCTTTTTGTCAACGGCGAGACTTCGGGAGGCGTCTACGACGCTCTTACCTGGGTCATCAGTCCTGGGGGCGGTACAACACCCCTCGCTACCGTCGTGAGCATGAGCTATGGATACTGTGAAATCGGCGCTCCCGACTTGGAATCGCTCCTTCAGCAAGGCAACTCCGAGGGCGTCACGATCGTGAACTCCTCCGGAGACGTCGGCTCTGCCGCCTGCGACTACGTTCCGCCGGGCACAACGCAAACACCGCCGTTCAGTGCCGCTCAGTACGGGCTAGCCGTAAGCTATCCCGCCAGCAGCCCGGAGGTCACCGGGGTAGGCGGCACCTCAATCTCGCTGGCCAACGATTCCTATCCCAACCCATCGAGTTACTGGAGCACCACCCTCGGCCCAAACGGTGGCACAGCGGTCAGCTACATCCCGGAAACCGCCTGGAACGACGATGAGGAACTTGCCCTGTATTGTCATTCCCCAGCTACTGGCGACACTTTCTGTAGTACGGGTGGAGGAACCACTGGGTGGGTGCCTCTCACCACTTCGGCCACTGCCGCGCAGGTGCAAAGCGACATCTGGATTTCGACCGGGGGCGGGGGAGCCAGCAACTGCTGGTACGCGAATAACAGCGGCATCTGCTTGGGCGCGGGCGCAGGCCCGAGCGGTGGCGGCTTTGCCCAACCGCTCTATCAGCAAGGACTGTCGATTCCCAGCGCGCCGGCGGGCGTGCGTTACGTTCCCGACGTGTCGATACTAGCCTCGCCCGACTTTCCAGGCTACATCTTCTGCACTGCCCAATCAGAGTTGGTCAGCGGGGGCAGCTCGACTAGCAGTTGTGCAGGCGGCATCGCCAGCGCCATTAATAGTTACGTTTCCCTCGTCGGCGGCACATCCGTTTCGGCTCCCGTTTTCGCGGGCATTGTGACCCTATTAAACCAGGCGGTCGTGCTGAGCGGACTTCAAAGCTCTCCCGGGTTGGGGAACATTAACGGGAACCTGTACTATCTCGCAGCCCACACTCCGACCGCCTTCCACCAGGTAAACGTTGGCGACAATATGGTTTATTGTCAGCCCACTCTGCCAACCGGCTTTCCGAGCAACGTGGTGTGCCCCGCAGCAGGCGTTTTCGGCTACCTGGCTTCCAATAAGGACACAGCAGAAGGCACCGGCTATAACCTGGTCACCGGCCTCGGATCCGTCGATGCCAACAACTTCGTCACTGCATGGGCCGACCTCGTGGCAAGCTCCATTAGCATATTGGCGACGCCGAGCACGGTGATCGCCGGTCAGACGGTGACCCTCACGGGAACGGTGACGCCTGCAACCGCCACCGGTCAGGTGACGTTTACCACTACCGTCAGCGGATCTACCACTACGGTTGGGACTGCGAGCCTGAGCAGCGGCGTGGCGACCCTCTCCGCCACGAACCTGCCCGTCGGTGCCAACAGCCTCAACGCGAGCTATGCTGGCGATTCCAGCGACCTTCCCTCGTCAACTACCGCGGCGGCGACGGTGACGGTCACGGCCCCGACCTTTAACGTGTCTAATCCCACAACTCCTTCGCCGGCACCCGCCGGAACATCCACCACATCCACCTTTACGGTGACGCCTACGGGGGCGGCGACGGTATCCGCCATCACGTTCGCCTGCAACGGCCTTCCGGATGCGACCATCACCTGCGCCTTCAACCCAACGCAGATCCCGATCGGCGCCTCAAGCGCCGTGCCCGTCACGCTCACCATCACCACCAGTGGCCCGAACCCAAGCGGAGCGGTTAACAATGGCCGCCGCCGGGCCGACAATCGTTCCCCGTGGCTCCCCCTGACATTGCCACTCGCCGGTATCGTCATATTCGGCTTCGCGGGACGGAAATTGTCCAGGTGTTCCGTCATCCTAGGCCTCTCGTTTTCGCTGGTGCTCCTTGGGTTACTGGTCGCCTGCGGTGGCGGCAGCAGCGCGCCAGCAGTAGGAATTAGCGTAAGTCCTACGGCAGCAACCGTGTTTGCGAATGGCCCGAGCGGCAGCACCTGGCCGCCCCAAACGGCGTCGTTTACTGCAACGGTCACCAATAGCACGAACATGGGCGTAACCTGGTCGATCAGCCCGACTGCGGCGGGATCGATCTCCTCGGGGGGCGTCTACACCGCTCCCACAGTGGCGGAAGGCCTGCCTAAGACCGCGACGGTCACAGCCACGTCCCAAGCCGACTCGACCAAGACCGCTTCAGCCACCGTGACCATCACTCCTACATCGGTCCCGGGTCCCTATTCCATCACGGTGACAGCCACGGAGGGCCCGACTCAGAACACCACAGCACCGTTTACTCTCACCGTACAGTAGGAAACGCTTGATTTTGATCCAGGGGCGCGGATAACTTCCGCGCCCTTTTTCCGAGCCCAGACAGGCGGTCCCGTTCGATGCCGGATTCATCCGCCATTGTGCTCTGCCAGTGTTTTGAGATTGAGTCTGATTGAGGAGTGCGCTCGTCCGGGTCTTCCTGAGCATTGGCCAGAAAACCCGCCACAGACTGCGTACAATACGATTAGTTTCAACTCACCGGACTGTCGGGCCCTGCCGGGCATTCATCTGGCATCGCGAAACTGGCATCGCGCAGTTGGTAAAATCTAACGGTTGGATGTTACGATTTTTCGCAGCCACAGGATTCTCAATTAAATCATGTACAAATCGCCGTTGCTTGCATTGTTCATAGTCGTCCTTTCGCTTGGAATCGGTCATTCGCAATCCCTTAATGATTCGTCCTCTCAGGGCGCCCAGTCTCAGGGCACGCAGGTGGATTGTTCCGATCCGACGCAGGCGGGAAGCGCCGAATGCAATGCTGCTCAAACTCAAAGGCCCGCCGGCGGTCAAGGCCGCGACTATTCGTCGCCTTCTGAGCGCACGCCGCAGCTTAGAACGGGGCCCAACGCCAACCCGAGCCAGAACAATCCCCGCACGTTTCCGCTCAATCCGTCGGAGATCCAGCGCCTCAAGCTCCCGCCTCGACCGGAAACCGAGTTCGAGCAAATGGTCGCCGACTCGGCCGGTCGGGCCTTGCCCTTGTTCGGGCAGTCGCTGTTTCTCCAGCCCCCAAGCACCTTTGCTCCCATCGACTTGATGCAGGTTCCGAGCGATTACATCATCGGCCCCGGCGACGAACTGCAGATCAAGATCTGGGGTCAGGTTGAGGCCGACTTGCGGGTGATCGTGGACCGCTCTGGCCAGGTCTATATCCCGCAGGTGGGACAAGTATCGGTCGCCGGTATCCACTACGGAGATCTGGAACAGCACCTGAAGAGTGCGGTTTCGAAGATATTCCGGAACTTCAGTCTGACGGTTAACGTCGGCCGCCTGCGCTCGATCCAGGTCGTCGTTGTCGGCAATGCCCGCTATCCCGGAACCTATACCATCAGCTCGCTGAGCACGCTAGTGAATGCGATTTTTGCTTCTGGCGGTCCCGCACCGCAGGGATCGTTGCGGCATATCCAGGTCCGACGCGATGGCGCAACCATCACTGACTTCGATTTCTACGACCTGCTAATCAAGGGCGACAAATCGAAGGACGTCCGCCTGTTGCCGGGCGACGTTCTCTACTACCCCCACGTTGGTCCGCTGGTTGCGATTTCGGGCTCTGTAAATACGCCGGCCATCTATGAAATCAAAGACAACTCCACCTTGAGCGATTTGATTGAAATTGCCGGCGACCTCAGCACGGTTGCCGACACTAGCAAGATCACCATTGATCGCTTCGTGGAACACCGCGCGCGGAAGACACTCGAGTTTCCCTACGACGAGCAATCGCGCGCCCTTGCGCTCAAGGATGGCGACATCGTTCGCGTGTTTTCGATCATTTCCCGTTTCGAGGACACTGTGACCTTGCGCGGCAACGTCGCGAATCCGGGGCGCTATCCCTGGAAGGCTGGCATGCGGGTGCGCGACTTGATCCCGGATGCGCAGGCCTTGCTTACCCGGCGCTACTGGCTTGATCGTGCCGCCATTACCAATGGCCGTGCTACGGAGTATCCGGTTCGCACGCCGCCGGCGCCAAACTTCCGCTGTGGCGTCAGTCGGCAATCTGCCAACGGTATCCCTCTCAACGGCAACACTCAGACCGGCAACACGCCCCCCGGCGGCCTATCGAATGGCACGACAGCACCTGATTTACTGGACTCGACCGGAAACTACAACTGCCCGGAGAATTTGCCCGGCGCCGTGAACTCCGCGAATTCGCCGGATTCAGAGTATGCACAGAATGAGCAAAACTCGTTGGACAATGATTCGCTGAGAAGCAGCGATCGCGCACCGCTCGACAACCAGCAGAACTCGCAGATGTCTGGAGACACTTCTGTTAGCCCCAATCGTGTCAGGAATGTTGCCGAAGATTTGCGGCGCTATGCTCCGGAAATCAACTGGGACTATGCCATCATCCAGCGGGTTAATCCGGAAGACCTTTCCTCCAAGCTTCTTTGGCTGAGCCCACGGAAGGCAATCCTCGAACGCGACGAACAAAGCAATCTCGAACTCCAACCCGGCGATATCGTCACCATTTTTTCTCAGCGAGATATCAGCGTGCCGCAGACCGAGCGCTCCCAGTACGTGATCGTCGAGGGCGAAGTGGTGCGCCCCGGCGTCTACAAACTCGCAACCAATGAGACTCTCCACTCCGTTCTGCAACGGGCGGGTGGTCTCACTCCCAACGCGTACATCTACGGTTCGCAAATGACCCGCGAATCGGCGCGGGAAGAGCAGCAAAAAAGCCTGGATGAACTGGTACGCAACATGGAGGTGCAAATCCGGCAATCCGCCATGTCGATGGCGTCTTCGGTTCAGGCCGCCGATGCGGCGCAGTTGGCGCAACTGCAGGCGGCACAGGAAGGGATCATTTCTCAGCTTCGTGGCACCCGGGCCAGTGGACGCATTGCGCTTCCTGTCCGCCCCAACGACAAGAGACTCACAGATTTCCCCAACATGGTGCTCGAAGACAGCGACCGACTGGTCATTCCCCACACGCCTTCCACCGTCTCAGTCGTGGGAAATGTCTACAATCCAGGGTCCTTCATTTTCGACCCTCATAACACCAGCGGGTCCTATCTCGAAATGGCCGGCAAGGGAAAACCCCAGTCCGATCTGCACCACGCCTTCGTACTGCGCGCCAACGGGGTCGTCGTCGCCGCCAATAACGTCAATGGGCTTTTTACGGGATCAAAATTCGATCGCCTCCGCTTGTACCCCGGCGATCAGATCGTGGTGCCCTATAAGCTCTCGAGCGGAGCTTTTGTCCGCGGCTTGCGCGACTGGACCCAGATTTCTTCGCAACTGGCTTTAACCGGCGCAGCCCTGGCAGTCATTCAGTAGTACACGGCGCTTAGCCCAGATCGCGTTGATCATCGGCGGCGGCAAAATGAGCCGCAATCTTTACGACTTTATGTCGAAGCGCGCGCTGGTACGTTCCGTCTAACCGAAGTTCGTCACGGCACTGGCGGATTCTGCGATTTTTGACGACGCAAGCGAGACAAGCCTTGCCCTTGCAATCGCGGGGTCGGAAAAAGCGATGTAGTGCAGACCTACCCTCTTGA